>Ga0114978_10000914_pt1 | contig 24831 bp, 29 predicted proteins | sample S_140212_EF_Meta_FD_87027 | JGI IMG/M metagenome (GOLD analysis project Ga0114978, IMG submission 87027) | Freshwater microbial communities from Lake Simoncouche, Canada to study carbon cycling - S_140212_EF_MetaG | ecosystem: Environmental > Aquatic > Freshwater > Lake | place: Lake...
AACTCTCCACTAAATTGGGTTTGTCCGTCCTCAGGAACATATTTTGTTCATTACAACACAAATAACACTTGTGGAACTGCTTCAAGTTGTGGAACATCTTATATTACTTGTCTAACTTGTGCATCACCACCCCCACCATCCAACGATTTAGTATGTAACTCAACACCTATTACCTGTGGTCAAACTCTATCAGGAACGACCGTTGACGCAACCAGTTCTGGTACAGGAGAAGGTGCATTTTGTTCTGTTAGTCAAACGTTTCCAGGTGTTTGGTATGTTGTTTCAGGAAACGGACAAATTATGACAGCGGATCTATGTGCAACCGCATGGGATAGCAAAATCTCTGTTTTTAGTGGACCTAATTGCTCTACACTGTCATGTGTTGGTGGAAACGATGATTGGGGTCCTGCATGTAGCAGTTCGTCTGCTTCATTTTCATGGACTTCCACAGTAGGAACAAATTACTACATATTGGTTCATGGATATTCATCTAATAGTTCCTTTAACATCGGACTTAGTTGTATGTCACCACCTCCACCAAATCCAACCTCAATATCTGCAACACAAAATACTATTTGTAATGGATTATCTACTACCTTAACCGCAAATGGCGCTGTGGGTGTGGTCTATTGGTATACAGGAGGTTGTGCGTCCACTTTTGTGTCAACCGGAAATTCTATCTCGGTAAGTCCTGTATCAACCACCACATACTATGCAAGAAATCTAAATGGTGGTCTTTTTAGTGGAGGTTGTGCCTCAATAACTATAACGGTTAATTCCAACCCTGTGATAAACATCAACGCAGTAACTAATACTATATGTAATGGATCAAATACTCAATTGATATCATCGGTAGGAAACACGGGTGGATCTCCAATAACGTATCTATGGACTCCATCAACTGGACTCTCAAATCCAACCGCTCCAAGTCCTTTTGCCTCACCCACAACTACACAGACCTATCAATTAACCGCAACATCAAACGGATGTTCAACATCAACATCGACAACAATAACCGTGAATCCTTCTGTTGGAGCAGTATCTAACATATTAGGAAATAATACCATTATAGCAGGAACTCAAGAATCCTATTCAATCACACCAATAGTTGGAGTGAACTACCAATGGTCTTATACAGAGTCCGTAACTGCACCTTTTTGGATAAACATTCCCAATTCTAATTCACCAACGATTACCTTTACTTGGCCACAAACAACAACGGATGGATCAGTTCGAGCAACTGTTTCCAACGGATACAACTGCGGAACACAAATCATCAATTTCTTTGTTATTGTTAATGGAGCACTTCCGGTTGAGATCCTCTACTTCGATGGTGAGGAACTAGAAAGTTCAAATCTTTTAGAGTGGTCTACAGCATCGGAACACAATTCAGATTACTTTATTGTAGAAGTAAGTAAAGATGGAGAATCCTGGGAAGCTGTATCACATGTTGACGCTGCATCAAATTCTAATCAAAAAATAGATTATAACACAATACATTCTTTTAATGAATACACATATCATTACTATCAATTAAAACAATATGATTTTGACGGAAACAACAAAACATACGGACCTATAGGAATTAACAACAGTAGAGAAACTAAACAAATATTAAAATATATAAATACCATAGGACAGGAAGTTTCGATAAATACAAATGGGGTTATAATTATTGTTTATGAAGACGGTACAATAAGTAAAACAATAAAATAATCTTTAGGTGGTGAAATCTAACTAATCATTAAAAAGTTAGTATCAAATACTGAGACATAATTTTTTAATGTAGTGGTTTTTGTGTTTATACTAACTTTCACAAGCTCACTTTTTCTTTTTTCACCACTACAAAGATTAAGATGATTGTCTATATTATTTAGAAGAATTCGTATAGAATCTCTAACATCTTTATATGAAGTGCCTTTTGCGTTAATTTCATTATTACAAAAGGGACATTCTGATACTTTAGATATAAATTCACTATTTGGAGCAAGAATCATAAATATAAAATTTTTATTTTGTTAAAAAATAAGCACTAAAGAAAATTCCTAACCAGATAATTCCTTTAATTAAAAAGAATAAAAAACCAATTAATCCTAATTTTTTTAACCAATTCATAAAATTATAGTTTCGTAAAATTTAGGATTTATATAACTTAAAACTATCAAAGTTAAGACAGTTAATGAGATTAAAGATTCAATTATTTTGTAGTAAGAATTTATAGGTTCAATCTTCTTTAATTGCTTTGATACATATGAACTGAAAAATCCAAAGAATAAAATAAATAGGAAAAGGTACCAATGAGGGTAGATAAAAATTCCTACAACTGACCAGATAAAGTATAATAGATTAGTAAAAATCAAAGAGATGCTTTTACCGAGCAACTCTTTAGATTTTTTATTTTTTTGTTCACCAGTTAGTTCTTTAAGTTCATCTAATTGATTTTTAATATTAATTATCTTTTTAGGATTAAATAGAACATTTAATTCATAAAAAATAAAAATTATACTTAAAGAAATAAAGTAAATCATGTTATATTTTTGTTGTAGATGTATCTATTTTAACAATAGTATCAACTCGTTTTTTTCGTTCTTTTTCTCTGATAATTTCTTTTTCTCTAGGCTCAACTGTTTGGTAATTATAGTGATTTTTAGGACACGGTTTTTCAACGTAAACTGTATCAATTTTGACTTTTTCTTCAGTAATTGACATATTCGTTTTAGAATTTTTAGCAGATAATCCCCATATTACAAAAGTGACAATCATTAATATCATAAAAAATGGTATTAAGCCTACTAATAAAGTACTTCTAAAGGTTTTCTTAATTGGATTGTTGTTCATTTTTTAGAGTATTATGGATTTCTTTTAGGCTATGTTTTACACTGTTACGGAATTCACTTTCCATATCTTCTCTTCGTTTTTCAATTTCATCTAAAAATTGGTCTCTGAAAAGTCGTTCAATTCTTTGTGATAGATGAACATTATACCCATAAACGTGATTAATTATTGATAATTCATAGTCACCCAATACCAATAACATTTGACGATTATTACATTTAATATAATATTTACCAGTTGTTGGTGAGGTTAAAAGATCTGTTTCTTTGTCAGATATAAGCAGACGTAGAATACCTCCTGCTTCTTTTTCGGCTTCGGTCATTTTTCTTTTTTGACCAGCATTCATTAATTTTGCTATTTTAATACCGATTCGTTGGAATAATCTTTTAGCAAAGTGTACTTGTTTGTTCATAGTTTATATTTTTTTAAGGAGTTAGTAATTCTAAAATCTTAACAAAGATAGTAATTAAATGCATCACCACCAAATAATTCTTCTGTAAATTTTACGAAAAATTTGATTTATTATAAATATCCATTTATTGGTAAATAAACAAACATTATCAATAAACTTTCTTAATTTTGTTCTAGTATCAAAAAAGTGTTCTATATTTTTCATATTACAAATATACAAAAATTATTTAACAGATGATAATAAATTATCATATTCTCCCATTTGACTTCTAAGTTTTACTTCATAGTTTTTTGACCCAGCATATCTGTATCCTTGACAAGTAGAGAAATTTCTCAAAAGTTGTTCAACTGTTTTACATTTAAGATATTTTGTTGCGATTGTTCTATAATACGAACTCACACCATCTTGTAGTGTATTAAATGTTGCGTAACTTTTTCCAGAACGTAAACTATATGGATTATTTTTTCTTGAAGATAAATCAGATTGACCGAATCCAGATTCTAAATGTGCTTGAGCTAATGCTAATTTTAGTGGTACATCAACATTATAATTTTCCAAAGTTTGATGCCAAGCATCAGCCATCATTTTACCGGTCATTTTTGTTTTATAGTTGGATAAAATTGAATCTGCTGTTTGTAAGTAAATATAATACTCTTCGCATTTTTCATCATTTTTATATGTTGGGGTTACTGTATCTATTCTGTGTGTAAATCCAATAAATGGTTTACTTACAGATGAGAAACTTTCAACCATCATCATTAAAGATAATAGTAATACTTTTTTCATAACATTAATTTTTTTTTCTTATTTGTGACAAAAGAGAGAGAGAAATTCGATATTGTCGATAAAGGTCACATTCATTATATATCATAGTCGGAGTTATTAAAAAAGTTTTAATTATGCCCTTGTCTTTATTGATAAACTTTTAAATTTTATTGGATAAAATAAATATGGACTCTGTAGTAATTTTAAGTTATTGTGATACTGAATATAAAAAAGTTCAACTTAAGAATTTAATAAAATCAACAAGAAAAAAGTTTCCCTACTCATACATACTTGTTTATTCTCACTATCAAAATGTTGAACCTCAGTATTATGAGGGTTCTGATTTTTATATCTTTGATAAAAGTAATCCTAAAAGCGAGAAGTTATTTAATGAGTGGATGTATATCAATTCTCAACAAAAAACTTTTTTCAGAATAGGTGAAGACTGGGGATATGCAGTTTTACAAATGATTAAAAGGTCCAGTATGTTTCTAAAGTCGTTGGGTAAGAATGAGTGTTTATTTCTTAATTATGATTGTAATTGTGATGATGTTGAAAATTTAGATATTGATTCTAAAATATTAAAATTGAGAAGATCGGATGTTGGTATTTTTACTAATTGGATTGACCCAAATAGACTTGCTTTAACACAATTTTATTTAAGACTTAATTTAGTAGATTATAAATTTTTAGACTTAATCAATTATGATTATTATAGTCAACTACCAGGAAACATGATACCAGAAGATATTTGGTATCATATTATAGAAAATTCTTTTGGTGTAAACTATAAAGTTGATGAAATTAAGATTGGACTTAGTATAAGTGTTAATCCGAGAAACCTACCAAGTGAATCGTCACTGAATCAATATTTTGATACATTTTTAGCAACAAGAGACAAAAACACAAATAGAAAGTGTTTAGCTATTTGGAATTCAAAATTAGTTATAAATCAATTAAGACTTATTGTAAATGGTGTGGAGAAAATTTATCAAACTGAAATTATAGAAGAATATAGATACCACTCTTTTTTCTGTCACTTAGACGACCACGAAATAGATTCTATAACAATTACTGGTATAAATGATTTCGATATTGATACTTATAGATTAGAAAATTTAACAGATAGTTATTGGTTTAATAATTATCATGAGTAATTTCTTCTAATACATTACTGACTTCTTTCCAAACTACTTCTGGTGTAATTGTTCTTGTGCATATAAACCAATCTTTTGTATTTTGATTTACTGGACACCACATCCAATTAGAAGAATCAAAATTATAAATATTAGATTTATTAAAACAACCGTGACAAACATTCTTATTTATAACGCGATGACAATTTGAATTGAATTCATTATTCTCATTGGTCGTTCCTGAGATTAGAATTACTTTTTTACCCAATGCCCAAGCTAACCAAGAAAGTCCACTACTAACACCAATAAAAAAATCACAATGTTGTAAATGGTTTATTACATCATCAAATTGTAATCCTACTTTTTTAACAGAGTTGTCCGGTAAGTAATTCCAATTTCCTTCAATTCCAAAAGATTCATATAAATCAACCGATACTGGTGTGATTCCTTCTTTTCTTAACATTTTGGATAAGATATTCCAAGCATCTGGATAATTCCAATATTTTGCTTGTGTTGTTGTATGTACACCTAGGCAAACATAGTTTGCATTTATAGGTCTTTTTTTATCAACTCTTTTTATTTCTGGTTTAATTTCCACAAAATCTAATCCAAACTGGTCTGAATATCCTTGTTGTAGAGGTTTGTCAAAAATATATTCAAATCTATGAACATCTGTATATTGAGAGAAGTCACCTTCTGATTCTAAAAAATTAAGATTTGTATAGTAATCTAAGTTAAATATATTGTGTTTTTTGATAACAACATCGGCTATTATGTTATTCATCTCAGCCCATTTTTGAGCATAAGGTACAAACGCAATTGAGTCACCGAGAGCATGTGAGTTCAGTATTAGTAGATGTTTCTCTGGTTTATCATTTACTGGTCTAAAATAATCTTGTAGTTGTTTTTCATTCAATGTGTAATAGAATAATTCATCATCTAAGTCTTCACCATAACAACAACCTTGAATATCAAATTCATTATGTGAATCAATTGTTATGTAACAACCAGTTGATTTAATAAAATCGGTGATTAGATTTTTAATATAGTCTGAGTTATTATTTACTTTAAGAAGTACTTTTTTATCTTTCAAGTCTAAAGATTCTGAGTAAATTACATTTATTCCTTGTTTAACTTCAACAATCCAGTCTACAAACGAGTCTCCGTCAAAAGAGTAAGACCATTGACCAGGTGATTTACCAACTGTACAGTTATAAATGATATTTTTTGTTTTTCTATCTCTAAATAATATAGAAGCTCCGTCTGAAAAAAATGATGTTTTACAAAAAACTTTTTTAGAAGAAAAACTAACAATAACTCCTGGTTTTTCTTGTTTCTCTTTTATATTAATATTTACATTATTATAACTTTGTAGTAATTGTGACTTCTGTGTTATGTTAAATTTAGATTTGTAATTTTCCAACATTTTGGAAACTACAAGTTCCCAAGAAAAGATATATCTTTGATTTTTTATTTCAGATATCAATAAGTCATAATTTTTTACTGCTTTATTTATACCATCAATAAAATGATTTAAGTCTCTCTCAGATCTTACTAATCCTGGTAAATCTAAATTCATTGTACCAACAACTGGAAGCCCAGTGGATAAAGATTCTGTAATTGTTAAATTAGGATGTCCTGCTTCTAAATTTGATGGATGTATAAATAAATCATAATTATAGAACATATTTACCGACTCTTGATAATCCAAATCATAAAGTATTGTTAGTTTATCGTATTTAACAGAGTGATAGTCAAAGAACTGTTTATTAGAAGATGGGCAAACTATTGTGATTTCAAGGTTTAGTGCTCTAGCAGCTTCTATACCAATTAAAAATCCTTTTCTATCTGAATTTGGATTTCCACCAACTCCATTGTTAGCCATCATTAATAATTTAGGATTGTCATTTAGTCTTCTATCCGAGAATTTATAATCTATAGAGTTAGCACCGTGAGGTAAATAAACTATTTGAGGTAGATTATCAAAATATTCAATAAGATGTTTAGAATGTACAAAGGTTAGTTTAGAATTAGAAATAGCTTCGTAGTTGTCTTTATAACAGTGTGATTCTTTTCCAAAATGTTCAACATGATGATCGTGTAATGAAAAGACATATTCAATTCCTTTATTATGAAGTATCTTTGCGAGATTTGCCATATGCACATGAACAATCTGATTTGGTTCGTTATGAACATCATCACAGTATTTTATATCAGTATTATACCCAAGTCTGTCTAAAGAAAGTTTATACTCCCATATAATTTTCTCGACAGCTCCCCATCCGTTTGGTGGGATAGGAATTACACCTGGTGTTACTTGTATAATTTTAATTGAATTCAACATAATTTGAAATGTTTTGATTTTTTTCCTCGTATAAGAATACATCACTTATATTATCATAAACCTCAATTGATTTTAATTTGTTATCAAAAAAATGATATACCCAAGATCCATTTGTTGGTAGTTCGTGTATTAACTCTTCTTGTCTGTCATCAAAATTGATTTTAATTTTTCTTGAAAGACTCTTATCTGAATAGTTCATTGAAAAAATAAGAAGTGATTCTTTATTATTTTTTATTTTATAAATAGAAGTGATAGCATCTTCATAATTACTCTCGATATTACTCAATGATGATGTTGTATTCCAAACGGTGTCTGGAAAATAAGTTGAAAATTTTTGACCATCATAAATCAAAACCTCATCATCCCCATTTAACTTAAGACAATTGTATAAAAACTCTTCAGCTATCTGAAAATCATTATTGTTAAAGTTATCAGATAAGTATTTTTTATAATCTTGTTCATTTTTTAATTGAATAATCTTATCTAAGAAATAATCAATATTGAAATATAAAAAGTGAAAAGATAAGTTTTTTCTACTTTGATTTTCGTTATAGAAAAGTAAAGCTTTTTTAGAATTTTCTTCTAACAGTTTTTCAGACTGTTTAATAAATTTAAATGATTCTACTCCAAATAAGTCATCTGATTCTACTCTAAGAAAATTGGTATAACCCAAACTTTTTGCGTAGTTGACAGCGTGATGGAAATTTATTAAAACAGATAGTCCGTGTCTTTGTAGACCAGATCTTAAATTATGAACGGTAAAGTTAGCAACTGACTTGAAAAAGTCAACAAACTCAACATTATCATAGTTTGGGTTGAATAATTGATTTTTACTATCAAATAAAAAATAATCACAGATATTAATAGTCTTTTTACTTGGTATAGTATTAGATGTTAACAGAACATCATATCCGTTTGACCTAAATAAGTCTATTTGATTAAATGTTTTTTCTTCTATTTGTGAATTTGATAAAAAAGAATCTATTATAACTAATTGATTTTTCTTGGACTTCGGAGTGATATAAATAACACCTCTACTTGCTCCACCTACTGTCTCATTATTATAATAATAGTCATATCCAAGTGGATAAATTTTATTCAACTTATCAGATATGAAATCAATAGAAAAAGGTTGTTCATTGTGAAAGTCATAACCTAGATGTTTATGTGGTGTTTTAAAGTCATGTATAGCAATTACTGGTGTGTAATTAAATTTAGATATCGATTCTAATTCATCCAATAAAGGACAATAGTCATACCAGTGTGCATCCAAAAAGAATATTGTGTTACCTTTTATACTTCTAATTATTTTATTTAGACCCATAACACTATCTGAATGAAAAGCCGAGATATTTTGTTTATCTCTTATTAGTTCTTTTCCATACTGATAAAATTCGTCAGATATCTCAAATGTATAAACATGATTGAAATTTTCAGAAAACCACATTGTTGTTCCAAACATATAGCTTCCAGTTTCGACTGCGTTTATGATATTGTGTTTTTCTTTTAATTTAATGAATTCGTCTTCTACGAATTTGTCTCCATTAAATGCGTTTGTTTGGTTAGGTAAGTTCCAAAATTTATTTTTATTTTCCATAAATACTCTGTAGTCTTTTTTCAATAGCTCACGTATATAGTCAGATTCTTTATTTTTTTCATCTGTTGATAAAGATGTCATTGCACCGTCTCCTGTTATTCTATAACATCCACTAGGCCAATCTTCACATTTTGCTTTTCCATTTTTTAGAAGATTATAAACAATAATCCAATCTAAAAATATTACATTTTCCATCCAACTTTGAATCAAGTTTGGTAGGTTTCTAAATGTTTTTCCAAATGTTACAATATTTGCCCCAAAAACATCCTCAATAACCACATCTTCTTTTAATGGCACTAAATACTTTCCATCTCCAATCAAGTCATTTCCGTATTTATCTAAAAGATAAGATCCTGTGCTGTGAACAACATACTCTGGATTATTATCTAAAAAATCAACTTGACGTTGTAATTTACTCATATCTGAAAAAAAGTCATCACCATCTAAGTAAGAGACATATTCACCTTTGCAATTTTCTAAAAGAAATTTTATATTATTAAACACTCCCCAATTCTCTGTTGATAGAAAGTGTCTAATAGTTACTTTACTATTAGTGTTCAACTTAAGTTTTTCTACTATAACTTCTTCAGTTCCATCATTAGAAAAATCATCTCTTATAAGTAACTCAAAATCAAAATTTGTTTGTTGATTTAATATAGAATCTATTGCTTGTTTAATATAATCCTTGAATTTATAGGATACGATAATTACACTTAATTTCATTAGAATTGACTTATTTTTTTCACGAATAGTGTGCCTCTTTCTTCATACTCATATGCTTCTCCGATACAATCATCTTGTAAAATTTCATATGAAAATCCGTTAGATTCCAATTTATCTAAGATACTCTCTCTAAGAATACCACCATAGTTATCGTGAAATTCAACTACCATAAAGTCAATTTTTTTAAGATTATCATTTGATATGGATGAAAATGCTTTATACTCAGCTCCCTCGATGTCCATTTTTAACAAAGATATCTTTTCTATTTTCTCATCATCAAATAAAGAATCTAAAGTTATTGACTGTGCAATATTCTTGTTTACTAAATTACTAGTATGATTTTGGTACAGTGAACTAACCAACGAGTTACTTGGATCCTCAAATATCTCTAACTCCCCATTTTCATCAGATATTGCTTTTGATATAAGTTTTACATTTGAGTTATTCTGATGTAGTTTAGTAAACGAATTTATAGCTGAATTGTTGATTTCAACAGATATGACATTAGATGCTCCCATCTCTACTAATAAATCAGTGAAAAGTCCAATATTACATCCAATATCAATACAGTTATCTAATTCGGTGATTTCACTAAAAATCTTATCATAAATTTTATCAGTAAAAAACTGTTCATAGTTTACAAAGATAGGGTCATGTGTTTCAATTTTACACTTTCTTTTTGTAAACTGTGTTCTTTTTAATCTAGTAGTCATTGTGTAAACCTTTTTATCATTTTGATAGAAATCATAAAGGAATCCACCAAAGTTAGGATTACCACCAAAGTCATAAAACTTCTTAGGTATTGGAATACACCAGTAACTCATACCTGATTCTAAATTCATATCGAATGTGTAAATTGTTGCTTGTGTATCAATGTCTCTCACACAAACTTTAGCACTAAGTGATTGTTCACCTAAATATTCAAAATTTATTTTATTATCATCTTCATCAAACTTGATGTTAAATAGTTTTTTCTTAAAAGAGTTATCATCTACTTTCAGTTCGGTGTTATTTATTTCATTGTTCATATTTAGTAAATTTCTTATTATTTTTATATTTCCATCAAATTCATCTTTCATAAACTTGACATTTTCTGATTCTTGGTACATTCCTAAATAGAATGGTAAATCTCTTACTAGAAGTGGAATTTTCCAAGATATAGACTCTCTAATTACAAGAGGATTTGTTTCTCTATCACCATAATTTCCCCTCGATGGAAATACTACTAAGTCCATACAAGAGTAGAATGTTTCAGGATCCGGTCTTTCACCCCATACTTTACAATTTTTAGGTAACTCATCTAAGATAGGCTGCCAATAAGAACTATAATTATCGGTTAGTGATCCAACAAAATGAAATTGCACATCTGGCATTCTTCTAGCAAGTTCAACGGTTTCAATTTGATTTTTTCTAACTGAAAATAAACCAACCTGTAAAACGTGTTTTACATTCGGATCTAGATTTAATTGCTTAAGTCCATACTCTCTATTTCTAATACCTGGTTTTAATTCATGTTGAATAATTTCTATAGGTATATTTAATTCAAGAAAGTTTTTTATTTGCCAAGGACTAACAACTAACATTTTATCTGGGATATATCTTTTTTCGTAATGGTCGATTGATGAGTCGTGTAGAGTCTCAAATATTTTCCAAGTTCTATTTTGTGTGTATATCTGATCTAATACTTCACTTGGAAAGTGATAGTCTGATAGCTCCTCAAAGTGAATAACATCGGGTTTTATTTGATGAATTAGATTAGGAAGATTTTGTAAATTATTTGATAGTGTTATTAATTTTTTACCTATTAAAGATTCAATTTTATCTCTAACAGTTCTATAAGCAGGCTCAAATGATTTCTCAACCACCCATATTTCATTATCGTCTTTTAGAAGGTCAATTTTATTCCTTAAGTATTCAGGCATACCACCAGTCGATAGGTGTGGTGTTACATAAACAATTTTCATATATTTTATATAAAAATAAAACAAATGGTTTTATGACTGACCCATTAATTAATATAATCACGAGAGTAAGTAGAAAAAACTTTTTTAAAAGATGTTACGATTCTATAAATTCTCAGACCTACAAAAACATAAATCACATTTGTACCTACGAGGATTCAAAGACTCATGAGTATCTTAAACAATTTAATAATCTAAATTTAATAAGAGTTACTCCACTTAAAAAAATAAAGAATTTATTTTATAGTTATAACCACCATGATATAGTTGATGATTTTGTTAGTCCAAATTGGGATTATCAACAGAAACTTGCTCACATATCAGTATCTGATTATAGAGATAGAAAAATACCAGTCAATGTTGAAAAATTTGGAAACTTTGATTCTTCTCCAAATACAGATAGACCTAAATTTAATCATTTTCCTTATAATCTTTATCTAAAGATATCGGAAAGAAAATTAATTGATGGTTGGGTTTTTTACTTAGACGATGATGATTACTTTAACAGTGATAATTTTTTAGAGAATCTTGTTTCTGAAATAAAATCTTTTGATAATAATACTATTCATTTATTTAGAAATCTTAGACACGATGGTAAATTAAGACCGAGTGATACAAGTTGGGATAAAATGAAATCAGGTCATCCATTTATCTTGCATCAACTTGGTGGTTCTTGTTTTTGTTTTCATACTGATTGGATAGACTATACCGCATGGGATGAATGGTCGGGTGCTGATTACAGAACGGCTAAATCTTTAGAAAAGGTAATAAGTAAAAAGAATTTTACAGACTTAATAGCGATAAGTTTTAAGTCACATGGTGGAGATACGATTGATGTTATCGATTACTGATATAAGTTTTTAATATATAAGTTATGAGTTTTATAGGTGAAATAAAAATATTTGCTGGTAATTTTGAACCAGAAGGTTGGATGTTTTGTGACGGTCGAACATTATCATCAACAAGACATCCTTTATTATTCTCTATAGTTGGTATTATGTATGGTGGTGATGACCAGAATTTTAATTTACCAAATCTAAATAAACCTGATTTAAGATATATTATCTGTTGTGATGGTGAATATCCAGTTGAGAGAATTTAAAAGTCATCTCCGTTATAACTATCCATTATATGTTTCTTGATAAATGATGTAATTCTTGAATTAGGAAATTTTTCAGATATAATCATTGATAACCATATTATACCTATAAATAAAATTGCTAAAATAATTATGGTGAGAAAAAATGCGTTCATATTAATTATATGAAGGTATATCTTTTTGTTTTATACGTCTCTTCCAAAAATCTTTTTTTCTATATAATCATCAATTTCACCTTTAGTTCCTCTTTTTAATTCAGAGTGAATTTTCTTAGATACTTTTTTAAGATCTGAAATTGATTTATTAAATTCTGAAAAAGACGGACACTCTTCAATTGATTCAGACTTCTCTGATTTTTTTTCATTAGCTTCTTCTAATTCTTCAACTGATTTGATTCTATCATCTACTTCATCTTCTGTAAAAGCTGTAATCTTTCTAGTAATTGGATCAAATTCATTCCTTGTATCTGAAGGAAAGTTTTGTCTATCCGAATTTGGTTGAAATGATCTTTTTACCTTTTTCAAATTTTCTTTTTCAGCTTCAATATTGGAAGTAAAGTCTCCGAAATTGGCAACTTTTCTATTAACATTGTAAGTAGGTGTATTATCTTTATAAGTCATCTTGAACTTTTAATTTTATTATATATTAAAAGTTTTTAATGAAAAAAATTACAAATACGGACTAATCTTATCAATGACCATTTGTGATGTTATTGATTTAGAACATTCAAATTGTCTATCTGTTCCTTTGTGTTTAGGACACCAATTCCAATCTCCTGGATCTAGTTTATCATCATTGAAACATCCTGTACAAAAATTTGGTGGTGTTGAAACTCTAACAACTCCATTTCCAGATGGTTCAGTATAGTCATAACTAAATCCTGATATAATACAAGTTGTGGTACCAGTTGCCCAACTCAACCAAGACAAGCCAGATCCAATTCCTATGAATAGTTTTGATTTCTGTAGTGTCTCAATAACATTTTCAATTGGTCCTGATTCAAGCTTTTCTATTCCAATTGGATGTGAATTACCCATATATCCATCTGACTCTTTAGAAATAAGCATAACTCGATATCCCTTGGACTTCGCAAAATCAACAATGTCTTGCCAACCGGTTGTATTATTCCAATATTTAGACTGAGCAGTTCCATGTAATGCAATGGTTATTAAATTTTCCTTCTCAATATTCTTACTTAACTTAATAAGTGGCTTTGTTTCTTTATACTCTAATCCTAAAATATCAGCAGCTACTTTTTGCATAGGTTGATTTCTAAAATTAAATGGACATTTCCAATAATCCACATTATTATCTAAATCATAAAACCATCCAAGTCTATATTGTGCTATTAATCCATGTACTGTGGATCCAGGTGGTACAAATTTAATTTCTGGATATTCTAGTACAAATAGGTGATTCCAGAAAGTTGAACAATGAACTTGACAATTGTGTTTTTTTCTAAACTCTTCAACATAAGGAACCCAAGCTAAGTTATCACCTAATGATCTAGAATCTATGTTTATGAAAACCGATTTACCCTCTAAATTAAAGTCTATTGTCTCAAAATCGTTACCATCTTTTTCAATTTTTATTCTCCATTCTTTATAATAAGATATGTTGCAACTAACCCAGCAGTCATTTCCTATCTCGCTACTATGATGTGTTATACCTGTATTTATATCTATGAAACTAACAAGATACTTATCATCTGGTGAGTTCTTAATCTCAACCTTTGGTCCATAAATATTATTAAAATAAATATGTGGCTTAGGTTTTCTAATTATATCACTATTAAATTTTATATTATCATATATCATACCATCAATCCGTTTTTATATTGTTTATAAACATTATCTATTATAGAAACTCCACTAATTTGTTTTGAGTAAATATTTTTTGTAGCTAGTCTCAATTGTCTATCATTGTGAAAAATGTGATTAAACCAAATATCGGAAACATCCCATCGTTCATTAGTTATTTTATCTACATACCATTGTTTATATCTATTTGGTATCATATAACAATGTGCTAGATTTTGATGCCAAGACTGATAGTAGTCTTCGTTATAATCCTCACAATCAACACCATTGGAATTACCAAATCCAATAAAATATACCGGCTTGGTTTCACAAAGAAAAATTGCTTTGTGTACAGCATCTGCGAACTCTTTAAGAGTGCAACTTAAATAAGCATCTTCTTCCATAATAATTGTATAATCAAAATTATACTCATCAATTTCTTCAATAGCTTGTGTGTGAGCTAAATAACAACCATAATGAGCCTCATTTACTCTACTAGTATCTTGAATTCTATAGTTAGATAAATTTAAATCTCCTTTATATCTTTCATTTTGTATAAATTTTATACTAAAATTATATTTATCTAAGTGCATTATATTTGCTAATGATTTCTTAGCTCTATCTGACATAGGAACTGTTGATATATGCACTATCTGAACTCTGGGTATTCTATAAAACCAGTTTATACCATTTGATGATAAATTATGACAACCTAAGAAATAGTTATTTACTGCTTTTGTAGTTGAATCAAAGACGTTATAATCATCACCGGAGATATAACCTCCTGGTTTTACTTTATAAAAGTAGTTAGATATGTCACTAGTTACTCCATCATATGAGTGATCACCATCAATCATAAGAAAATCTATTGTACCATTTCCAAAATAATTACAAGCATCTCCTGATTTTTCCTTTAGTATAGTAAGTCTTTCTATATCTACATTTTCAGTGAATGGTTGATATATATCCCCATCATATTGAGAAACTATATCTAAGTGATATTGTTCATTTTCAGAACCCTGAAAAGTGTCTATTGCTACTACATTAATGTTCTTTTTTGATTTTTTTACTTTTTCTAAAAGATAGTTTGTGGATTTTCCAAAAAAACTACCTATTTCAACTATAATTGAATCATTATTACTTTGTTCGACAAAGAAGTCGTAAAGGTGGTTATAAGAAAACCATCCAAAAATTTCTTTATTTTTTTCTGGTTTTAATTGTTGTAAAATATTGTGTATGTTGTGATTTACATCTGGTTGAATATAAGTAACAAGTCCATCATATGAGCTGTTATATGTTTCAAGATTTTTAATAAATGTTGGTAAACCATAAGATAGTGATTCCTTCACCACAAGTGGATTTAACTCAAAATTCGATGTGAAGTAAAATGCGTCTGATGCTTGGTAAAATAATTCAACATCAGATCTCTCACCATGTATGATACAATTCTCTGGTTTAGTTTTTAGAATTTGTTTCCAATATTTCTCAAAGTTTGATGCCATATTTCCAACAAAGTGAAACTTTATTTTATATTGTTGCATTAAAGAAGCAAGATGAAATAATTCACCTTGATTTTTACCAGGTGTGAATAAACCAACATTAAGTATATGTACGTGTTCATTATCAAATCCAATTTTTTCTTTAGCTGATATTTTATCAAATTTCTGAGTAATTATTGGATACTCAAAAACATCACAATCTATAGAATCATTATAAAAATTATCAAACACATTTTTACTCCAACTAGATACTAAAACAAACTTATCAGCTGTATATTTTATAGAACTTGGATCTGTAGTAGATGAGTGTGTTGTTACAACTATACTATATTTTCTTTCTTTTGTGTATAGGATATCCAATATCTCAGTATCAATAAATTGTTCCGGTATTTCCTCAAAATGCACAACATCCGGTTCAATCATCATTAATACTTGAGTCAATTGTGTTTTATCCTCACCCAATGTTATAAGTTTATCACCTAATATTTCCTTGATTTTGTTTTTCTGAACCACATAATCAGGTGCTATATTAGAGTATTCTATACAATAAATATCAAATTCTGGTAAAAAATGCTCTATTTTTTTAAGTAGATATTGTGGAAGACCACCTGTTGATAAGTGTGGTGTTATAAAAATTATTTTCTTCATTTACAAATGTAATTTCTAAATATATCAACTTTTATTAGAAAAGTTTGACTATTTAAAATAAAAATGACCCAGTTAAAACTGAGTCACTTTTACAATAGAGTGATTACTTTTTAAGAATTTCTTTAGTGTAGTAATCATCGAATCCATCCATCAATGTTGTGATTGAAGATGTCTTATCAGTTAAGATAATTTCATCAATGAATCCAAACTCTAATGCTTCTTGAGAGTTCAACCATTTGTCTCTACGAGCACTATCTAGAACTTCTTGAAATGATTTACCAGAGTTCTCAGCTAACATCTTAAACAAGATGTAGTTGTACTTTTCAGACTCCATTTGAGAGATACGATTATCTTCAACGTGTCCTTGAGCACCTGAACTAACTTGATGAATCATTACTTTAGAAAAATTCAATGAAGAACGTTTTCCTTTTGTTCCGGAAGAAAGTAAGATAGAACCCATTGATGCCGCCATACCAGTATTGATTGTTGCAACATCAGAATTAATGTATCTCATAACATCAACCATTGATAATCCAGATTTAACGGAACCACCTGGTGAGTCGATGTGCATTGTAATATCCTTTTTCTCGTTAGAGTCTAAGAACATCAACTGAGCTTGAACGATAGTTGACATTTGGTCATTTACCACACCAGCAACCCAAAGAATTCTATCTCTCATTAATCGTGAGAAGATATCCATTTGTGTAACACGCATTTCTCTTTCTTCAAGAATGTACGGTGTCATACTGTTCTCTAATTGTTGATTGTAATAGTGTAGGTTCATTGATGAAATTCCTTCACTTAAAGCATACTTTTTAAATTCTTTTCCGTAATCCATATTTTTAAATTTATATCTATGATATTGCATAAAAAGAAGTAAGTTTAGTTTGTATAATTTTTATATTTTAATTATATTTGCAGTTATGATTCCGAATATTCAAGAAATTATATCACACTCTGGTTTACATAAATCGAGAGTACACAATGTTTATATTTTTGGTTCTCGTGTTTATGGAACTCATTCAGATAATTCTGATTGGGATATAATTATAGTTGCAAACAATTCTGTTGACTCAATTGAGATTAAATCTGAACTTTATAATATTCACATCTATACACCAAAAAAGTTTCAAGAAGATTTAGACTGGCATATGCCAAAAAACATTGAGTGTTATTTCTCACCTGATTGGGCTAAACTTCAAGAGAATATAAAATTTAATTTTACTTTAGATATTAAAAAATTAAGACACGCTACTTCTCATGTTAGTTCCAACAGTTGGGTAAAGTGTAAGAAAAAGTTAGAACAAGATGATTATTACATTGGTATTAAATCTTTATTTCACTCTTTAAGAATTACTATATTCTCAACTCAGTTAGTAAAGACTGGTCAAATTGAATTTGATTCAGCAAATTTTATTTGGAATAAACTAATGAGACTAGATGATGATTGGTGTTACTACTCTGATTTACCAAGTGTTGGTTCATATAAAAACTTCACATTTGATGAATTAGATTTAGAATTTAGAGAATTGAGAAATAATATATTAACAGAGTTTAGAAAAGTGACTGAAAAATGAAAGAATATAATATGGAATCTATAGAGACTTCACCGATTATAGTAAATTTAGATTTTGCTACTTTATATCCACAATTACAGAAGGCTTATAATATAACTCCAATTCCGAGAATAATCAGAAGAAAGAATAAAATTAAAAAAATATTTAATCTATAATGTATTGTATTTGTTGTAAGAAGAATAACGTAATTCCTGAGACATTCTCTTATACGAAAGAAAGTATGAGAGGTGTGAAAGAAAAAGTTGAAGAAGAAGATATTCTTTGGAAAGATTCTAAAAGACCAGATGGTAGTTTAGTTAATGTCAATAATGAAATGATTTATAATGGTATAATTCATATCATTGATGCTGGTTATGGATCAACACACGATGGTGATCAATTTGTTATTGCTATCTGTGATGATTGTATTAAAGAAAACTTAGAAGATTCTACACTTCTTTATTATGGTAACTATATGCATGGAGAAGGATCTATTGAAGAAGAAAGGGAAAATTCTAAACAAAAATATAGAAGAAGAAAAAACTTGGATAATTTGATTTAGTATAATAAATATGAATATAAAACAAGTTGTTCTTCCTGACGGAAGTATAGGTATCGAAATAGATGGTGGTAGTAAACCAGATGGATTTGTTGAAGATTTAAATGTTGATAGTGTTACAACTAAAGTACCTCAAAAAATGATAGAAGAGTGTGAAAGACTATCTAATAGTGAAGAGGTGTTTCTTATTTTTGATAAATACACATCAATTGCTATAAAGAAAGTAAATTCTTCTGTTGATGAAAAAAGAGATTTGACAATCGATGAGATACTACCAGATGGTGAGTATTATATCAACGGTGTTGGAGAGTTTGAATCTATGCCAAGTAGATTTTCTTTTTATGATACAGAAACTAAAATGACTTGTAGATGGAGTCGATATAAATTAGTAACAGACTTTTTTTTCAATTTAGGATTCACACCAGGAATGGCTAATTTAGGACCAGAGTATGAACAATCTTTTATATTAAGTGTACAGAATAATGATGAAGATTATAAATGTATTTTAAGACTTCAACCAAACTTAACATTAGACTTAATATCAGAAAGTGTTAAAACTTCCGGAATATACAACAGAACATTGTATTGTTTTTTCTCAAGACAAAAAATATTATCATTTTTATCTGAAGTCACACCAGATTCATATAAATCGATAATTCGTAATATTAAATTAGAAAAAGTTTTAGAATAAAAAAACCCACTCAAAAGTGGGTTTTTTTTATATTATTTAAGAAGTGCGTAGTATTCTTTAAAGTGTTTAATTCTATCAGGTAAACCAATTGTACCACCGTTAACTCTTTTTGTAACTTTAGTAACTACATCATCAGATGATCCTAAATCACAGATTGACCATAATTTATTAGAATCAAAGAAGAATGCAGCTGATGCTAAAGGATATTTAGTTGCAACTAAATCAGGATTAGCAATACAATCTTCACCAATAAACTTAGTAAAGTTAGTGTAGTTTGATTTTCCGGTTAATTGGATATAACCTCTACCTCTGAATTTATAACCTTCTTTAGAAGCCTCATCACCATTACCCATTCTTCCACCATAAACTCTTGATGCAATCATTTCCGGTTTTCTTTCATACTGAGCAGCAGTAGCTGATGTAAAATATTTTCCGAAAGTTCCTAACAAACCTTTAGCTGAATAGTTTAAGTTTTCAGAAACTGCTTTAAATCCACCAGACTCGTGACCACACTGTGCTAAAAAGTGTGCTAATCTAAGCGGGTTTGTAATATTAAACTTAGCAGCCGTGTCAGGAATTTGAGCAATAACTGCATCTGGAACGTGTCCTTTAAGAGCTTCTAATTTAAAACTAGAAGGTGGTATAACCACTGTTGACGCGGGAGTTGAAGCGGGAGCCGCACTTCCGAATAATTTAGCCCAAGTTCCATCTCCTACAATACCATCAGCCGTCAAACCGTTTGCAGATTGCCACTCTTTTACAAGTTTCTCAGTACCCGGTCCAAATGAACCGTCTGCTGCTGTACCTAATTTTTCTTGAAGTTTTTTAACATCTTCTCCTTTTGATCCTACTTTTAGTAACATATATTTTATTTATTTTTTTAACTACATTCCGGACAATCTGTTCGACCATTACCATCACACTCATTACACTCTCTTGTACCATCACCATCACAGTATGAACAACTAACCGATCCATTGCCATCACAATCATCACAGTCTACTTTTCCAGTACCATCACAATCAGAACAGTCTATTTCATTTCCTTCTTCATCTTCTGTGTGCCCTTCTCCATCACAGATTTCACAATCTTCATTACCATTGCCATCACATTCGTCACAGTCCTCTTTACCATTACCATCACACTCATAACATTCATATTCACCATCACCATCACAGTTACCACATGAAACTCTTCCTTCTCCTTCACAAGTATCACAACCTGTTAGGTAATCACCACCTGTATCTTCTAGTACATAATCCCCTGAACTTTTTTCTGAACTTAGTGTCCCTGAATTTCTATCCCAGTATTTAAGTGTGTCTAAATAAGGATAAGAACCATATCCACCCTTTTTTATATTTACTGTAAGGTTTAATCTTAATGTAGTTCCGTCAGGGGCATAAGCTTGATTACTATCTGAACTACTATTATGATATTTACAGTACCAACCCATTTCTTTTGCATAATCTCTGAATAATTGAACATCAGAATCATTTATAGTGTATATTCTATCCACGAATTTTTTATCATCTGATAAAGTCCATAGTAAAGCTCTTGCAATGATTTTATCATTATCTTCCATGCTTCTAAATATGATTAAACTACAAACATCAGGATTTGACATATAGATATCAAAATATCTAGTTGGAACATTACTCATACAAGATTGACCCAAAGTACCACTTCTTTGGTAATATTTACTGTGGTTATACCAGAGTCCAATTTCATCACCTTTAACAACGTCAAATAAAGAAAATTTATCATTTAACCTATCAATGAATGCTTTATATTGATTTACGAATGATTCAATATCCTTATCAACAAAGTCTACTTCAGCTACTTTAAGCAAAGCTCTAATTGCTCTACCAATTTTAAGTTCTTGTCTATTGTTAGTAAAAACTTGTTTAAGTCTGTTATCTTCTGTTTGAGATAATTTGTCTACATTGTAAACACCTTCTTTATCACTTCCGTCTTGATTTTTACCCCACTTAACCCAAGCATAAGTATTACCTGAAGTTTCTGAAGTAATTCTCACAACCACTTCACCAACATCTGATGAATTTGGTCTATATGGATCACCAGTTGTGTATGTGTATCCTAATTTATCAAATAAATCTTGGTTAGTCTCTTTGTGTCTTAACCATCCACCACTTCCTGAGAATCTTACTAGATCTTTCTTTTCTTTAATTATCTCTTGTGCTTTTCTATCTGGTGTAAATGACACAGTATCATTTTTATCTACACTAATATCAAAGAAATTAGATTGTACATTAAAGTCTTTATTCTCAATATCTAAAAGTGATTTTGAGATTGGACTTTCAATTTTATTAAGTGCTAATCTAAATTTATCAGAATAAACCACATCGGATTCTATAATAAATTCTATTGATTCGCTTACAAAGTCAGAATATTTTTTTAACACGTTGATAAGTAAAATTTTGATTATATATTAAATTCTATAACTTAAAAATAAAAAATTAATAGAATTGATATGTTAAGTGAAAATTACTTTAGAATATCATCGCGGAAAAAATTAAATTAGTTTAACCAATAGCATTCCTACATTAATCGGATTTTCAATTACCTCGAAGTTGTAATCTTTACAGGTTTCTTTTACAATTTCTTTCATTCGTTGGCTTATACCGGTAATTACCTCGACTTGAGTCACCTTTTTTTGCAACATTTCCCAGAAGAAAATATCTAAGTATCTACTTACATTTTCGTGTTTTACTCCATGTAAATCAATTTTCATAAAAAGGATTCGTTTGTATATAATCTTCACAGACTTCATCATCGTCCTGATAATGCCACTCACCGTCTTTATTATCATAATAGATATCTCTATCATCAGATCCAACATACTTCACTTCATCCTGTTCGTATTCTAATGTTACTTCGTCGTTATCTCTTACTGTATAGAAGATACCACATTCATCAGATCCTTCTAGTTCAAAGATAAGTTTAATATCTAACTTAGGAAATTTATTTTGTAGGTTAGATAAAAAGTTTGACGGTGGTGACCAAGCTGTATCAAATGTGCACTCAAATAATACATCATCTTTTACACTATCCCTTAATAAAACTTCACAATCCCATTTTGTGCCATATTTAACAATATTCCAATCATACCAGTTGTCTGCTCCAAATTCTTTCACTAATTCTTTACACTTTTCTGGACTATTATTTTCACAAGGAATCAAGTTTGTGTTATCATCATCTTCTCCTAGAATATCAGATAGTTTATCATTTCGTTTTGATGAAAGATTTTCGTTAATCCATTTTTTACCTAATGCTGACGAGCTTGGAGAAATCGTGTTTTTGATTTTATCCGGCATTGGAAATAGATTAGAGAATGAAAAAGATATATCTCCATTTATATTAGGTTTGAGAGCTTCATTATAAAACTCACTCATATCTTCTGAGTTTCCAGTTATTTTTAGATTATTAAAAGTCCAATTTGGCATAGTAGTAAATTTTTACAAAGATAAAAAAAAATTAGTTAATTTAATATATAATAAGATGAAACATTTGTTTAAATTTTTAGAATCTGAATTATGGGCTGGATCAGATTATGCTTATAATAGAAGGTTAGCTTTACATCCATCAGAGATTTTACCACCTAAAGTAAAATGGTTTTGGAAATGTTGTGATTGTGACAATGAGTTCTTTACTTATAATAAACTAGAAACAAATTGTCCTATTTGTGATTCTGAATATATAGAAAAAACAAATCTAGTTGGTGAAAAGGATTAAAAGATATAAAGAGTTTTTAGAGAACGCGGTTGCTACTGCCTCGGCAAGTGCTGGAATGGGATCTGTAACTGCTGCTCAACCTGGTGCAGTAGCTGGAACAAGTGGTATAGAAGGTTCCGGTGATATTGGATTCACGTTCAAGAAAGAGAAAAGAAAGAAAGGTGATCCAAGTCAAGTAACTGATTTAAGAGACTTAAAAGATGTTAAAACAAATAAAGTTGAGGATATTAAAGAATCATATAGATTAACCGAAGAAGAAAATTCATTAGTTGAAGATTGTTTAGTTGAGTTAATCGATATGGATTTTGAAATTAATAAAGTAAATACTGATAGTGAAGAACAAGAATATGATATTGATGATGATACACAAGGAAATTTCAAGTCTCAGGAAATAAGAATATCACTATTTAAACAAGTTGAAAAACTGTGGAGAGGTAATCTACAACTAAGATATTCATTTGATAAAAATGAAGTTTATAAGAAAAATATATCAACACTTAGACCTAATAGAGAGTTAGAAGATTATGAATCTAAAATCGTAGATGTTGCTGAAGAAGCTTCTTATAAATTAATAAACCATTTAGAATATACATCAGGTGACTTAATGGTTGAATTCTTAGTAGCTGGTTCAGCAATGCCTTATGATAAACTTAGAGATATTAGTGTTAATGTTCACATAATTCTTAGAAGAAATTTCTATCCAGTTGATGAAAAGTAAGATGAATTTCATAAAAACATTTGAGACATATAGAAGTGAATCTGAATTCATCAGTGATGTTGTTGATGTATTAAAAACTTATAATATAAGTCCTGTACTTATAAATAAAATTATAGATTTTTATCAAGACCAAATCATAAATTACTTTTATGATGGTAAAACTCCGAATCAATTTGTGGAAGAAAATTTATCAGAATTAGAATTAGATAAAGAAAAAAACTGGACAAGTATGAAATTTAGTAAGAATTGGTCTGGTGAATTAAAATATCTTTAAAATTAAAAACGAGTCGTGTGAACCGACTCGTCTTAGATTTGGTTTCAGAACTTCACAACTTCATCCACCTATGTCATACACCTTTTAGTTCGACCGTATCGATATGACTGATACTGACATCTACTGCGGGACCAACAGATTTATCATCCCCTAACCTCGGCAAAAGTTAGCCTGTTATTTGCAAAGATTGCCGTCTCGACTTATTACAGGATATTTGTTAATTTGTGTTTCGGTATAACTTAAATACCTTAATACAAATATAGTAATAAAAATTTTATTTTACAAATTTATTTTTGGTATTATCTATTCTATCTTTTATAGAGTCTGGACTAAATCCTAAGACCATTAAGAATAAAATAGAAAATAGAATGATTATGAAAATACCAACAGCTAGTGCGACTGGAATCCAAAGAGGTGAAGTTACCCACCACCAAGACCAATCAATATTTCCAGTTAGTTTTA
>Ga0114978_10000915_pt1 | contig 24827 bp, 21 predicted proteins | sample S_140212_EF_Meta_FD_87027 | JGI IMG/M metagenome (GOLD analysis project Ga0114978, IMG submission 87027) | Freshwater microbial communities from Lake Simoncouche, Canada to study carbon cycling - S_140212_EF_MetaG | ecosystem: Environmental > Aquatic > Freshwater > Lake | place: Lake...
TAGTGATGAGTCGGTTGCCACTGTCAACTCTACAACCGGTCTTGTTACTATTATTGGAGGGGGTTCTTCAACGATTACTGTAACACAAGCCGCTACAAACAATTATACATCTGCTACTACAACCGCTTCTCTCGTTGTTAGCCCAATTGCACACACTATTAGTAACTTTACTGTTCCTCCTAAAAACTTTGGCGATGTCCCATTTACGCTATCAGCACCTACAACTAATAGCAGCGGTGCTTTCACATACACCAGTAGTGATGAGTCGGTTGCCACTATATCAGGAAGCACAGTTACCATAGTAGGAAGAGGTGAGACTGTCATTACCGCAACACAAGCCGCTACAAACAATTATACATCTGCTACTATAACTGATTCACTCTTTGTTATAACAGGGTGGACTCAGCGCGGTTTAGATATTGATGGCGAAGCTGAGGGTGATTTTAGTGGTCGGTGTGTAGCTATTTCATCTGATGGAAATACGGTAGCAATCGGAGCAGTCGGCAATGATGGCAATAATGGTGGTCACGCAAATGCTGGACATGTGCGTGTATATAACTGGAACGGAACATTGTGGGTTAAACGTGGATTAGATTTTGATGGCGAAGCTGGCACGGACGAAAGCGGAAAGAGTGTAAGTCTTTCTGCTGATGGAAATACGATAGCAATCGGAGCACCCTATAATAATGGTGCTGTTGCTGGTGCAGATTCTGGACATGTCCGTGTATATGATTGGAATACGTCTATTACACCAAATGGATGGACTCAACGCGGACTAGATATTGATGGAGAAGCTACGTATGACCAAAGCGGATATTCTGTAAGTCTTTCATCTGATGGAAATACGCTAGCAATCGGAGCAATCGGCAATAGTGAAGCACTTATATATGCCGGACATGTGCGTGTATATGATTGGAATGGATCATCGTGGGCTAAACGCGGATCCGATATTGACGGCGTAGGTGAATATGATCGTAGTGGATATTCTGTAAGTCTTTCATCTGATGGAAACACTGTAGCAATAGGAGCACCTTACAATAATGGCACTGGTTCAGATGCCGGACATGTGCGTGTATATAACTGGAACGGAGCATCATGGGCTAAACGCGGATTAGATATTGATGGCGAAGCTGCGTATGACCAAAGTGGAATTTCAGTAAGTCTTTCATCTGATGGAAATACGGTAGCAATCGGAGCAAGCGGCAATAATAACGCGGCTTTATATGCCGGACATGTACGTGTATATGACTGGAACGGAACATTGTGGGTTAAACGCGGATTAGATATTGATGGCGAAGCTGCGTATGACCAAAGTGGATATTCAGTAAGTCTTTCATCTGATGGAAATACGGTAGCAATCGGAGCACTCACCAATTGTGGAGCACGTATGTATGCCGGACATGTGCGTATATTTAACTGGAACGGAATATCATGGAATCAAGTTGGGTTAGACATTGATGGAGAATTTGCATATGATTATAGTGGTTGGTCTGTAAGTCTTTCATCCGATGGAAATACGTTAGCAATCGGAGCACCTTATAATGATGGTACTGGTTCAAATGCTGGACATGTACGTGTATATACAGTTGTAAAAGAAATACCTACATTATCTAACTTTACCGTTCCTCCTAAAAACTTTGGCGATGCACCATTTACACTATCAGCGCCCACTTCTGATAGCGATGGTACTTTCTCTTACACCAGTAGTGATGAGTCTGTTGCTACTATATCGGGAAGTACAGTTACCATTGTTGGGGGTGGAACAACAATCATTACTGCAACACAAGCCGCTACAAACAATTATACATCTGCTACTACAACAGCTCCTCTTGTTGTCGCGAGATGGACTCAACGTGGATCAGATATCGATGGCGAAGCTGCAAATGATTATAGTGGATATTCGGTAAGTCTTTCATCTGATGGAAATACGGTAGCAATCGGAGCACCAGACAATAACAATGCGGGTTCAGATGCTGGACACGTGCGTGTATATGATTGGAATACAGCATCGGTATCGTGGGCTAAACGCGGTTCAGATATTGATGGCGAAGCTGCCGATGATTATAGTGGTCGGTCTGTAAGTCTTTCATCTGATGGAAATACGGTAGCAATTGGAGCACCCTACAATGATGGCAATGGTTCAGATGCTGGACATGTGCGTGTATATGATTGGAACGGATCATCGTGGGCTAAACGCGGATCAGATATTAACGGCGAAGCTGCATATGACTATAGTGGTCGGTCTGTAAGTCTTTCATCTGATGGAAATACGGTAGCAATCGGAGCATACGGCAATAGTGCATATGCTGGACACGTGCGTGTATATTATTGGAATGGATCGTCGTGGGCTAAACGTGGTTCAGATATTGACGGCGAAGATGAATATGACTATAGTGGATATAGTGTAAGTCTTTCATCTGATGGAAATACGGTAGCAATCGGAGCAGACGGCAATGATGGCGCTGGTTTATATGCTGGACATGTGCGTGTATATGATTGGAATACAGCATCAGTATCGTGGACTAAACGCGGGTCAGATATTGATGGCGAAGCTGCATATAACTATAGTGGATATAGTGTAAGTCTTTCATCTGATGGAAATACGGTAGCAATCGGAGCATACGGCAATATGGACGCAGGTGTATATGCTGGACAAGTGCGTGTATATGATTGGAATGGATCGTCGTGGGCTAAACGTGGTTCAGATATTGATGGCGAAGCTCCACATGACTATAGTGGATATAGTGTAAGTCTTTCATCTGATGGAAATACGGTAGCAATCGGAGCACCCTATAATGATGGCACTGGTTCAGCTGCTGGACAATTGCGTGTATATGATTGGAATGCAGTATCAGTATCGTGGGCTAAACGCGGATTAGATATTGACGGCGAAGCTGCCGGTGACCAAAGCGGATATTCAGTAAGTCTTTCATCCGATGGAAATACGGTAGCAATCGGAGCACCCAATAATAGTGGCGCTGGTTCAAATGCTGGACATGTACGTGTATATACGTGGCAATAAACCGCCAATAAAACGCCCATACTCTCCCATACCAACATAATATTCATATTTTATGATAACAAATATGAATATTCAAAATGAAAAACACCGCACCATAATGGTAACAATTCACAAACTCATAATATCGCATCGCGCAACTCCGCAAAGCGCCGCTGCTCTAAGACTGGTAGTCGTGTAGTTTCCAAGTATATATAATAAAAAAAAGAAAATCTCAGTAAGAAAAGAAGGAACATGGGAGGATGATGATGATGTATAAAAAATTCAAATCTAAAGCTGGATTTTCAAAAATGGACAAAAATAAATGTCCATTTCTCAAAAAGCCAACCTAGATTTAAAAAAAACATCGCATTCATCACTCAGAGCATAATGCTCTAAATCGCATTTTTAAGTTGAAAAAAACGTGACGATAACTTTTTAAAAATATATTCCCAAAAGGGTTTAGACATTTTTCTCCATCTAGTATATACTAATGTCTACTAACGAAAAAGTTCCAAAAAGTTCCGACAAATTTTCTTGTTCAGACTGTGACTATACTACCGTAAGGAAGAGTCAATATGAGCGTCATCTTTTGACACTGAAACACGGAATACTAACAAATACTAACAAAAAAGTTCAGAAAGTTCCTGACGATAAATCGTTTAAATGTGTATGCGGTAGCTCATATAAGTTCGCTTCAAGTTTATGTTATCATAAGAAAACGTGTAAGGTAACAAAAGAGGCGAATCTATCGTCGAATACAGACGACAAGTTGGTCACACCCGGTGGAGTAGTAAGCAACGAAATGATAATGAAGCTTATCGAGCAGAATGGTAAACTGCAGGAGCAACTGGTGAGCTTATCCAAGGAGAAAAATATTGTAAATAATATTGTGAATAATACGAATAATTTCAATTTAAACATATTTTTGAATGAGAAGTGCAAAGATGCTCTCAATATAAGTGATTTTATTCAGTCTCTTAAGATAACGTTGGATGATTTGATGTATACGAAGAATAAGGGATTGGTGGACGGAATAACGAATGTGATGATAAGAGGTCTTAGGCAGTTGGATGTGTATAAGAGACCGATACATTGTACGGATACAAAGAGGGAGACGATGTATATAAAGGATTGCGAGAAGTGGGAGAAGGACGACAATCATGATAAGATAAAGAATACGATTGTAAAGATTGCAAACAAGGAGCGCAACATGATAAGTGCGTGGGTCGAAGAGAATCCGCACTGGATTGATACGGAGGCAACGCAACTTGAGTACCTCACTATGGTGCGAAATGTTTGCGAGCCGATAGAAAACGATGAGAAGTGTGAGAAAAAAATAATTCGCAACATTAGTCGCGAGGTATTTTTAGATAAAACGAACCATAAACTGGTTTAGAAAATGTGGATATTAAGGGGGTCGCGAGGGGGGGTCGCGAGGGTCGCGAGGCGGTCGCGCAAAAGAATAGCAAAAATATCTATAATAATTATATAATTATAATTTAGGATGTTTAACCAATATATATCAAGAGAAGCACTAAGCGTTATCGCCGTTTTTATTTTCCTTATTTTATTTGGCATTATAAACGCATTTCGCCCCTCTGTTATTTATAATAAAGACCTGAGTTTCCGCCGCTTCGGTATTGGGTATAAAAACAAAACCGTTATTCCTATTTGGATGTTGTCGATTGTTTTGGCTATATTGGTGTATGTTTTGGTTACTTATTTGTTCGAATATCGGGCTGTAGATTAGGGTATATTTATTATATTGGGTTATTATATAGTAATTATTTTAATGCCTACTGTAATTAATAAAACAGATAAGGATGAACAATACTTTCTTCAAGGGATAACTGACACAGGTTATCGTGTAGTACCAACTAAAGGTGACAAAAACGTTAATTCCTAACGATGAAATAGCTAACTATAAAATTATAACAGGCGGTTCTAAATCAAGAAAGCGTCTTATCCGGAAAAGAAAAGGCAAAAAGTCGTATAGAAAGAAGAAATATGGTAAAACAAAAAAGAGCATAAGATTTAGGAGAAGCGTTAGAAGTCGAAGGTAAATGGTAAATAGTATGTATAACTGTAATTGTAATTATTTGTGTTTCAAAACAGTAACAAATAATTACAAACGATAACGATAATGATAACGATAACGATATGGTGTCTAGTTTAGTTTATAACTGAATCCTTTGGGTGTTAGCTCGTCTATTGTTTTTGGTGCGGCTGCTGTATTTTTGATGTAGTTGTCGACGGCTTTTTGAGCGACGCTTGCATTTAGGGAACAAGGTTGGCTGATGATATAGTTGTAGCTTCGGGATGTTACGATGACACCGACAAGTATATACCAAATAAACGTGCCTACAATATCTTTAAGTTTCACCATATTTCTAAACTCTTGGTAAAGGTGTGTTCCGGGCGCAGGGTTGGGATTTGCGGGGGAATAAGGTAAGGGCGCAGGACCGGCGCTTTTAACGAATATACCTTTACCGCCGGCATAACTATTGTCCCATGTTCTATTAAAGTCGTCGCGATTTGCGTAACTAAATTGGTTGATAAAGATGGACGGGTCATCATATATACTATTGACAGCATTGATTATCTTCTTTTCAGGTGCGGCATTAAACTGAGGGGAAACGAGTAGACGTTTCATAAGATCTTGAAGACCGACGAGTTTCGCCATACCGTATCCAAACGTGTTTGAAAATGGTTCAACCCAGCCGGGGAAAATAGTGAGCAAAAGTTGTAGTAGCCCAAAAATAAAGAGCATAGGAAAAACGGTGGCTAAGATGCCGACATTCATAGATTGTGAATTATTGCATATAGATTTAGCTAAAGCGGTATTTATAGAGATTTGAGTAGAAACGATGGCTATAATATAAATAATGTTTAACATGGTAGCCATGGAATTGGGCGTTTTGTATTTAGCGATAAAGTAGAAGAGTGTAATAAGAAAAAATGTAAAAACTGATGTAGAAGGATTAGGTGCATTTTTTGTTGCTATATTGAGAGGATTACTTGTTGGAGTAACTTTTTCGTCATTTTTTGGATTTTCGGTTGATGTACTCATTTTTTGTTATAATTACGTATGTGTATATATGTATTATGTATAATTTATTTTATAAAAATACTATTATAAAATAATAGATTACACAATAAACATAAACTAACCCGAAATATAACGAACATGGAAAAACCAGTACTGACAGAGCCGGGTGTTAAATACTTTATGAATGAAGTATTAAAGACTTGTAAAGATAAAAGAACTGTATTCGTAAATAGTATATTTAATCTGGTATTATTTTTAATTTTTATACTTATTATAGGGAGTTTTTTATATTATAAGTACAGAGGGCGTATAACGCCGGAAGAAAGGGATGCGAAATTTAGGGAACAAAAGCAGGATGTATTAGCGAGGTTGAATGCTCTAAATGTAAAAATAGAACAAAATAAGAAGGGTGGTGCGAGTATGATTACGGATTTACCGATGTGGGATGTGCCATCTTCTCAAGCGACGATAAATCCATACATATAAAACACATGAGATGTTACAGATGCGTGAGATTAATCGAAATTCAATCTATAAATAAAAATGAAGGAATCGTAAAAATTGTGGTATTTTTTGAATATATAAATATCTTGAATATATAAATAGGATGTCTAGACCACATATGTCTGTTGACGATGCTTTGCACGAGTATTATAAATTAAAGGACCAATATGATGTAAAGTTTGATACAAAGAAGGGGTCGATATTATCGGACGAGACGTTGACAATGATGCAGAAGCGTTCCGGGATAGCAAAATTAAAAAGGACAAGGAGGTGTGTTATTTGTAAACAAACGGGTGGCACAATATTTACGAATAAGGATAGAACATTAAAGGCTGTTTGTGGGAGCAGTGTCGCGCCATGTGGTTTAAATATAGAGATAGCCAAAGGTAAAATAGAGAACATCGGTGAAATGATGGCGACAACGTATCGTAAGATCGAAGGTATAAAGGAGAGTATAATAAAATACAAACTGGATTTGTTGTTTAAGTATATATCAGACGAGCAATTAGTACAGAAGTTTGGGGAGGCTAAAAAGGAGTTGGATACTTATTTAGAACAGTATGACAAGTTGTATAATAAGTATATAGATATAACGATAAACCCTCAGAAAATAGAGGATTTAAAGAGAATGAATGCGGAGTTGTATGTGTATATAGGTCAAATAAAGGATATAATGAATGAGTTTAATGCCACTGGAGAGAGTGAGAAAGTAAGGGCGGTGGTCGATATATATTTATCGAGTATTGTTCCTTTAACAAAGAGGATAAGAGATGCGACATATGTATATAATAGCATAGAATACGACGAGGGTACGAAGGAGCATACGTTAATACAGAAGAAGTATAGTATTAAAAGCATGGAGGCGGAAATAGAACATCCGCAAGTAATATCATTTACAAAGTAATAAATTATAAGTATAATATATATTATTATATTGTAATATATTTTGTAATATATTTGTAAATGTATAATTCGGAAAAAAGGGGAAAAGACAAAGAAGAAGAAGCAGATGACGGGCTTTTGAATTATACATATAAGGACGTGAATTTAGCATATTCTCACGAGCCTATATCGAAACCTGTTTTGCGAGATGGCGAGAGGAAGGATGCGAAGGATGTAGTAGGAACGGGAGATGCGGTGGATAGCGGAGACATGAGAAGTAACAGAACGGTGAGAAATGCGGAAATTCATGAGAACGAAGAAATAAATGAAAACTCTTCAAACAGTCCGATAATATTTAGTATTATGATGTGGATTTCGAATACAGTGACTCTTTTTATTTTCTCAATATTTATAACGCTGATAGTGACGAAGGAATCGAAATGGTTTTATATATTATTGTCGGTATTTGTAATTATAACGGTTGCTCAGATTGTCAAAGTTGTGCTTATGCGGTACGATGCGCCCTTTTTATATAGACCGAGAGGTTGTACAGGTGAGAAAACGGTGTTAGACAAACTATTGTACCGTAATTTCGTATTGGAAAAAATATTTGAAAGAATTGATAAGGGTGAATATTTTAAGAGGGGTTTACCGTCAATGCATATGACGATGGCTGCAAGTATACTAACATTGATTTATTTATTTTTTCCCAAATACAAGAAGATAGTGTTGATGACAGCTCCTGTATATATTGTATTGCTGGGAATTTCTCGTATGTATTTGAATTGTCATACATTATTACAAGTAATATGTGGTATAATATTTGGGATGTTGGGGGCGAAGGCGATGTATAGTGTTTTCGTGTAGTGGTGGGAAGTCTATTTATAGACAGATATAGATATTTAGAAATAGATATTTAGAAACAGATATAGAAACATTTTAATATATTTTATATAAACATCAGATGTTTGTACGCGATGGCTCGGATGGCTCGGAGTGTTGCTCGGAGTGTTGCTCGGAGTGTTGCTCAGAGTGTGATTTTGATGATTGGGTAGATTGTGAGACAGATTCCGATGACGACTGTGACGACTATGAAGAGTCTGATACTATAAGAGATGATACAGATTCGAGAGAAATGCCGAAATTCGAGGAGAAAAAGGAAAACTGTGGACATTACATATCGGGATGTAAAATCGTTGCAAAATGTTGCAACAGAGAATTTGGATGCCGAATATGTCACGATTTTGATATATCAGAACATGAAATTAATCGATATGATATAGAAGAGATTATTTGCAATAATTGTAATACTCGACAACCTGTGTCGAATTCCTGCATAAATAAAGAATGTAGATTTTCTACCGAAACATTTGCATCGTACTATTGTGATATATGTCACTTATATTCCGATAAACCAGCGTCGGAAATTTATCATTGCGAAAAATGTAAAATATGCCGGATGTGTGGTATTGGGAATAATCCTAGCAGTTTTTTCCACTGCGATAAATGCGGGGGATGTATTCATGTTGATCTCGAAAAAACACATAAATGTGTATCCGATGCATTGCGCAACGATTGTTGTATATGCTTAGATAGTATATTTTTATCCAGAGAATCCGTTTCGATATTACCGTGCGGACACGCAATACATAGCACGTGTTTTAATTCGTCATTAAAACAAAACAAGTATACATGTCCCCTGTGTAGGAAAATGATGATACAGGGAAGTACACTTGAAGTTATGATTCGGCATTATGATAATATTATTTCGCTTTATCCATATGACGACAATACGCTTGCGGAAATAATGTGCAATGATTGCGAATTTAAAGGTGAAGTACCATTTCATCCGATAGGACTAAAATGTAAAATGTGTCGAGGATATAACACCGTGAAGATGCGGTAGCATGGGCGTGGTGGAAAAGGTTTAAAATATAAGTAAACTATATAAATATATATATAATACATATATAAGAGCTATCACATCTATCACATCTACAATATCGCACCTGTACCCAAATAAAATGTTTAAATTGGTAACCAAGTTATATACAATATTATCGCACCCGGGGAGATATGTTAGCAACCGACCTTATACAAGAAATAATGAAAATTACCAAACGATGGGATATAATGCGTTTAGAAATAGAAATGGTGGCGTTTATACTTCTTGTAAAAGTGTAGAACCTATAAAAACATGCAAGTATGTTGAAAAACTATTTATATGCGAAATAACAAATAAACCGAAAAGAAAGGGTTCAAAAGACTGCAAATGTGAGAAAACGTGTATAGTAAATAAATCGGAAACTCAAATAATTCACGATAGTGCAACGAACGACAAATAATTATAAATAAAAATATATAGTACAATAAATATTATATATTTTATATATATAATACTTCACACATACGATATTCGACACGTATGAAATATATATCATTACCATTATTTATTTTCAGTTTTCTAATAGGAATGCTATACCTTTATATGTCATCTCCTCCAACTAGAAATATTTTAATATATCCTACTGTAGATAATAACAGTAAATTTCAGTATATAGACAAAGCAGAGAATTGCTTTACTTTTGAAGCAAAGGAGAATAAGTGCCCATTTAATCCGGGAACATTAAAAACGATACCCATACAAGTATGAAATATAGGTAGTATAAGGCGGTATAAGGCGAGACATCATAAATAAAAATATTATATATTATATATTATATATAACGTATATTATATAGGAAATGAATATAAAGAAGTGGATACATTCAGAGACAAGTAAATATATAATTTCGATAATTCTTGGATTAGGTTTATCAACATTATTTAGAAAAGAGTGTTACGGTGAAAAATGTATTGAATTTACATCGCCCCCAATACAAGAACTTGAAAAAGAGACGTATTTATATGGAAAAAAGTGTTATACATATAAGAGTAATTCGGAACATTGCGATTCTAAAAAAAAATCTGTAAGATTTGCGTAGTAAATGAAATCTATCATTCTTTATAGAATATATTAAGAGAATAAATGTCTGATACGACAAGCATTGACGACCTTCCAACCGACCCATCTTCGGGCAATCAAAATAATATAATAATTCAGAAAACGGAAATGAATAACGGTATGAGAGGAATGGGTGGAATGGGGGGAATGGGAGGAATGGGTGGAATGGGAGGAATGGGAGGAATGGGAGGAATGGGGGAAGGTAGTACGATGAACAATCAAGTTATGCCACCGGCACAAGTATATTCACCGAATGTTGCAGGTGTAAATATGATGGGTGGTGGTATGGGCGGTGGTATGGGTGGTGGTATGGGCATGCAAATGCCGCAACAGATGCCACAACAAATGCAGCAACAGATGCCGCAACAGAATGTTATGAACGAGTTAGTAAATGGGCTACAAAGGGCGAGTGCTTCAGGAATGACAAATCTGCCTTCGCGTGATATACCTATGAATACAACGGGTATGATGAACGATGCGCAAATAAATCCAAATTATGTTCCCAATAACTATAAAAAGGAAGAAAATGGCGACTATATAGGAGAATATGAAGAAGAAGAAGCAACGAACGAAGCAAGATATACGAATCATGTAAACACTGTTGATACGATGGAAAATATATACAAGGTAATACAAGTGCCTCTTTTGGTAGGTATACTTTACTTTGCCTTTCAGTTGCCTGTTTTTAGAAAGTACATGTTAAAGTATATACCATCCGTATTTAGCGGTGATGGAAATTATAATATACGCGGACTTGTTTTTGTTAGTGTTTTATTTGGTGCAGGATATTTTGGACTCATGCGGGTTCTAGAAAGCGTAGAAGTATAGGTCATGAAATTCAAGGAAAATACATACAATAATAAATACTATTTTTTATTGTATATTTATTTGTCAACAAACTTATTTTTTATAAAGTTTTTCATCGGTTAGTTGTGTACTCATACTTGATGGAGTAAAATCATTTTGAATAAATAAAAATTGGTCATCAGAAATACGGTCTTTATTTTTATTTAATTTTTTAGCATATTTCATTGTCCTTTGTTTGTTTGTAGGACGAATAAATGTAGACCCAAGGGAATCCTTTAACAAAGAAGAAGAAGAAGAAGAAGAAGAAGATTTTCTCGTTTTTATACCCGATGATCGATTTTTTTCCACATTGGACGTTTTATTCAATTTTTCTAGTTCGGCAATAACAGCCTTAGACGTAATAGCCTTTGCCTCTAATGCCAATTTTGCCTCATTTATTAAGTCTTCTTTGGTTTTCTTCGGCTTGGAAACAGGCTTATTCTTTTTATTAAGCTCTGGATTATAGCGTAAAAACCACTTATTATATTCATTGGTATTTTTTTTCGTTTTAAGCTTTTTAAATTGCTTTGATTTTTCTGTTCTTATATCCTCTAGCGTCTTTTGTTTACCGTAGCATGTTATACTAAAGCGTCGCAATAATCCCTGCATTTTAAGACGGTTTTTCTGTTGTATTTTGAAAAGATACTCGCATAGGCAAAGGGTTCTTCTGGGGTTATAGTATGGTCGATTTGCATATAAAAATAGCAAATAAAAACTCATCATAGTGTCTATTGTTGCGACGCGAAATATATTTCCATCAAGTTTAATTGTATTATAACTATGACACGCCAATGGTTTATAAACATATGCTACGGGTTGCGAACCAACTTTAATTTCATAGTGTGTAGACAAATATTCGGGGATGGATGGCTTTGTTTGAATAGTAACACCAAGTACTCCTTTTTTTTCTAGTTCTTCTTTTATCTTTTTCGCGGTTTTATCTGGCATGTTTGACAACAAGTCAAAATCGGGAATTTCAACAAGATACATTTTTTCGCGATTTTTTAAATAGCGCGAGTAAAGTGCATTAGCATAACCGCCAATGTAAACCAAATTGTCAGATGATACGACACTTTTGATAACATCTTGTATCAGTTCTTTTTGATAATAATACTGTTTTGTTTTTGAACGCGCGGATAAAGAATGGCGAAATGTTTCTGGATCACATTTTTCTGCCTTAAGAGGGTAATTTTTATTAAGAAGATTTAAACGCTTTAAAACCTTTTCCCAACGACTAATGTCACCACCGGGGCGTGACAGTTCTAAATACATCGCCATTCGTAAAAAATTAGGTGGAGAATATAGAATACCGTCTTTACTAACTGCGTTTTTTTTAAGACTACTAAATAGTTTACTATCAAGTTGTGTAATATCCGCAATTTGAAAAAAATTGACGTATACTTTATAAGTACCGTAGTGAACACCGGCTTTCGCTTCTACGTCGGAGAATCCTTGCTTAAAGTAAATATCAGCCAAAGCTTTTGCATCATTCATTGCATTTGGTGAAAAGAAGTCGTAATCGGGTATTTCTAAATTTCGGTTATAAAATTGGTCGACGGGTGGGAGAATATTGTTAATTGCCGTTCCACCATAACAAACAAGGTGTTTATCGTGGATAAATTTCTCAAGAACCGTTATGATGTCTTTCATTACGGGATTTTGAGCAATACGTTCACCTCTCTTTTTAGCTTCAATATTTATTGCATTTTTTAACAACTCTAACTCGCGGTTTTCATAATATAATATATTTAACGGGTTATTTTTGTTATTATCAGTAGTATCCATACTTATATTACTATGATAAAATATTATGATAAAATAATTACATCGGAAATATTAATATGAAATGATTCTATCAGAAATACCGAGCCCTACGGGATTGGAGCTTACTGATACAATTTTTTCATATGTTAAACCAGCAACGGGTGCAGGTATTATAGCTTTGAACCCCTGATATTGTATAATCATTGTGCCATTTGTGACCCTTAAAATATGAAATATTTTTGAAATATGATTATTATCGAAAAAAATATGCTCTCCTGCAACACTAGTAAGCGTGATTTTTCTAAATTTATCATATACATCGGGGTCATATATATCACCACCATTTTCTATTATTTTTTTTATTGTAGTAATAAAAAACAATGCAGATAAAAAAGAACAATATTGCGTATCACCTACTGGTCTATTCTGTTTTTTATAAAAATTTGTTAAAAAATCAAAGTCTATATCTGATTCATCATCACCCGCAGTAATATAATACGTTTTATCAGTAAGAGCATGATTTGAAAAATTCCACACATAAAGATTACCTTGAATATATTTTCGATAATCTAGCGGGATGTCATTTTCAACAACACTAGTAGAAATAGAAGGATAACGTTCTCCGCATTTTAATACATTTTTTATTTTCTTATCTGAAAAAAATTTAAGAATGTCTTCTTGGTCGCCTGATAAAATATTAGCATTACTGGGAAATGTCTCATGATACATATCATAAAACTGTTTTGAAAAATCATAGTAAGATTTTCCATTTATAAGATTGATAATAATAGCTCCATTTGGACTTTTATTAAATATGCGTTTAATAAAACTTGAAAAATCTGTTTCGGTAAGTGAAAAAAGTTTACTGTCTATGAGTTTTTTATGATATGTACTTTCATGTACTTCCATAAAATGTTTTATTTGTGGTATCAAAATTTTAGCATATGAATAATCAGAACCAACTATATATACATCATTATAGTAATAGTAATAGTCAAACACATATTTAAGTCCTGGGATAATTTGCTGATTAGGAGACGCCCCGAAATAGTAAACATATTTTGATGCTTCCGCTCCTTCATATTGTAGAGGATAAAAAAGCCGGAGGTTATATTTTTTTAATAATGGCAAAATAAGCCTTCTTTCACTGCTTCGCCAACAACCGAAAAAATATTTAATATTATATTTTTTCACACATTCTTCCACCCATTTAGTAATATTATCGAGGTCATCTCCTAAATCTTTATATATTGGGATTATATTTATAGGACAATCGCGTGTTTCCTCTAAATAATTAAAACTATCCAATAATATTTTATAGTTATCATATGATGCTTTACCAATTACACCCGTTTCAGAATACAAACACCCCACGTATATTTTTTTTTGTTTAATTTTTCTATAAATGTTATAAATATTATATATTACTATAATTAAAATTAAAATAAAAATAAGACCATAAAGAGTATAAGAAAATAAGTTATGTTTTTTTAAGAACGTTTTGTATATTTTTTTTATCATAGTATATATTAAACAAATATTATTAATAATATGTATATATATATATATATATATACGTATAAATATGAATCTTATAATTATAGTACCAATAATAGTAATTATAAGTATTATAACATTTGGTATTCTTGTAAAATTATTGGGAGCTGTTCCTAAAAAATATCACAAAAGTATACAGTTAATGGGTTCATTTGGTATCGTATTAATTATAAGCGGAACATTTATAACATATTATAAAGATCAAAGCGAGAAAATGGAAAAAGATAAATTACAATATGCGGATAATATTTTGCAAAGTTTTGAAAAAATAGATGATTTTTTAGTACAAAATTACGACAACTACGGTATCATACTTTCTGTATTGTATAATAAAATACAATTACCATCGTCTGATGGTAACATTCATGATGCATTGTTAAAAACAAATAAAAAAACAAAAGACATATTATTTATAATATACAATAAAATAACTATTATTTTAGAAAAGATATACTTAATTAATCCGGACTTATTTAATAATGATAAACTTGGTATTAGAATTCGGCTGTACGTGGAAAATATATTTTTCTATGAATATTGGAATAGTTCTAAAAATATATATAATTCTGATTTTGTTAAATTTATGGATAATAAATACGTATTCTTACAGATTTCCGACTATAAATATATTAAGAATGACATAGAAACATATAGAATTCCGTTCCTTGACGATATTGATTTTATGTTTGAAAGCCCACTAGAAGACGAACGATGGTTTTAATTATTATATCATATATCATATATCATATATCATATATCATATATCATATATCATATATCATATATCATATATCATATATAGTTCTGTATTCAAGGAATGATATAAACACGATACATAATAACTAAAAAACATTTACACATTTTATACGTACACTTTACACATTAATTTTAATATTACCCGGTCCATCGATTTGTTTTGCGGCAAAACTAAGATACTCAGGCAACGGTTTCGGTTTTTCAATAAATACTGGAACATGTATCAGTTCATTTGGTTTTGGGACGAAAGCACTCTCTCTCTTTTCGAATAGTTCATTATAAGTAAGCAAATTTTGGTCTACATTTTGAAAACTCATCGCCATAAGCTGACATCCTAGTGCTTGTGGGACAGTTGAAACGTAGTTTGCGTTTGAGACGGATAAATCGGGTAAAACGAGTGTAATATTTTCCTTATTAAAGTTTGTGATTGTTTGAACGTCATTTGAATTCTTAATATCCATATATCGTTTTGAATGAATAAATACCGAGTTAGTGGTAACGTTTGTGAGTTCCCACATATTTTTGGACTGGTATAATAAGGGCATTGTATTAGATGAGTTGTTTTTCTCAACCATAATGACAACTTTTCCGACAAAGTCTTTAACGGGGCGTTTTGTTAGATTTGTTCCATTACATTCGCGCATGTACTCAATTGGTAATAATTTATCACCCAAATTTTCCGCAATTTCGCTTGCTAATATATTAAGAACATTTACATTATTCGTCTTTATTCTAAAATGCAAAAGTAGCGGGTCTTTAGGGTTGGGGCATATACCGGCGGTTTCCGAAAAGGCAATATTATTTAACTCTTTTAGAACCTCGGAAATAGGGAGACTATTGTAACTTTGTTTTACGCCGATTAGGTCAATCGATGAAACGCCTACAACGGGAATATTATCTACGCAAAATATTTCAAAATCTAGACAGCGGACACCTTGTTTAATAGCATTTTGCAAAGCACACATACTAACATAATCGCTCTTAAATTGACCGGATGCGCAACAATTGTATGCGGTTTTAATATAAAAATCGCGCATGTTTTTTCCAGCATAGTCGGGGGAGCTAGAAGTTGTCCAACTTGAGTTTATTTTTGTAGGAGTTGTCTTCGTATTAACTTCTTTAATAATGTCGCAATTTGTTTTTCCTAAATTAATTTTGGTAGTAATGTAGGTAATAAGCCATAGCAACACGACGATAACAAATGCCATGCCAAACCAATGAATTGCCATAGGCGTAACCTGCGATGTTAGTGCGCTGCGTATTGCTGCAGTGGAAGGTAAGAAATTAATGTTAATACCTCCACCGGGTTGCGATTGTCCGGGGACTCCTTGTGGTGCTGACATATTTTTAATTATACTATTATACTATTATATAATGATATTAATTATATAATGATATTAATTATATATTTAATTATATATATATATATATAAACTTGTTAAAAATTATTAATATGTTAAATATATATAACAACAATTAAACAAAAGAAATGGCAGGGGGATTACTAAATATTGTATCTTACGGAAATCAAAATGTAATATTAAATGGAAACCCTAAGAAAACATTTTTTAAAGCAACATATTCAAAGTATACGAATTTCGGTCTACAAAAATTTAGAATCGACTTCACGGGGCAACGGTCTTTACGACTAACAACAGATTCAACGTTTACGTTTTACATGAAGAGGTATGCCGAACTTTTAATGGATACGTATGTTGTAGTTACGCTGCCTACAATATGGAGTCCTATATCACCGCCAAACCCGCAATGTGGAACGAAAGACTGGGCACCATATGAGTTTCGATGGATTGAGAATTTAGGAACACAGATGATAAAAGAGATACGTATATCGGTTGGCGGGCAAACATTGCAAGTATTAACAGGTAAATATTTATTGGCATTAGTTCAGCGCGATTTTGCGGGGGCAAAGAAGGCGTTATACGATGACATGACGGGAAATACTGCCGAGTTAAACGATCCGGGAAATTCAAATGGTAGAATAAACATGTACCCAAATGCGTATTATACTACTTTACCTCAGGGGTCAGAACCATCTATTCGAAGTCGTAAGTTATATATACCAATAAATGCTTGGTTTACGATGTCAAGTAAAATGGCGTTTCCTCTAGTTGCGCTTCAATATAATGAGCTAAAGATAGATGTAGTTATGCGACCCATACAAGATTTGTATACAATCCGCGATGTAAATGACCCGACAAATGGGTGGCCAATTATTCGCCCCGATTATTCATATGAATATATGCAGTTGTACCGATTTCTACAGTCACCGCCAAGTGTTACTCTAGATGCTGCTGGGTATAATAATAGTGCGCAGTCGGAGTGGAATGCCGATATTCACTTGATTAGTACATATGGGTTTTTATCGAATGAAGAAGCAAAGACATTTGCTGCAAATGAACAAAAATATTTAATCAAGTCGGCATATGAATGGAATTTTGAGAATGTTACTGGGTCGCATCGCGTGTGGCTAGAAAATACGCTTGGAATGGTAAGTAACTGGATGTTCTTTTTTCAGCGAAGCGACATTAACATGCGAAATCAGTGGAGCAACTATTCAAACTGGCCGTATAACTATTTACCAGTCAATATAATTCCAGCACCAGTGACACCATCTACCCAATATAATGGAATATATGGGGGTATAAATGTATCATGTAATACTGTCCCAATAGGACCGGGATATAATACGCTAACGGGGAATAATACGGGACTTTTCATTACGCAACCCTTTAGTGTAGAGAATCAACGCGGCATATTACTAAACATGGCTATTTTATTGGATGGAAAATATCGCGAAAATGTACTAGACGTGGGGGTTTATAACTATATAGAGAAATATGTGCGAACACAAAGCAATGCACCCACTGGACTGTATTGTTATAATTTTTGTCTAGATACAGACCCCTTCAACGTTCAACCGACGGGAGCGCTTAATACGAGTAAATTTTCGAATGTTCAGTTCGAGTTCACTACCTTTTATCCTCCGCTTGACCCTAGTGCGAATTTCCTAACAATTTGTGACCCACTAACAAGACTACCGATTGGTGTTAATAAACCTACATGGCGTATATACGATTATAACTATAATTTAGTTGTTCTAGAAGAGAGATACAATGTCGTCACATTCATGTCGGGGAATGCTGGTCTTATGTATGCACGTTAATGGTTGTTTTGCGAATTGTGTAATTCAAAATAAATAATGTCGAATTAAATAGTATTAAAATTAATATTATTTAATTCAATAACATCAAACCTCGGGTCGGGTCGAGTAAATCGTGGTGATTTTTTTTAGAAAGACATATAAAATTATAAATTATTTCAATATAAAATTGATGTATAAAAATGTGTATACAAATACACAAACTACCTCTATAAAAGAAATGAATGGAAAGGGTTCTAGATGTTCTGTTAGTGGAAAAAAATACGAATTGGAAGTTTATAATATAGTTAAAAAATGTAAACTGAATGGAAATGATTTTAATACGCAAACTGAAAATGAACTGGGTGGTTGCAGTTCTAAAAACGACATTGAATGTAATATGAACACAGCAAGGGATATATCCGTTGAAATAAAAAAATTAAAAACACCAGATTGGATGCAGTGTTGTTTAAAATATGACAACGTAAATGAAAAATGGATAGGAAGTAAAAAAAATAAAATACCAGAAGCTTCGAAAAAAGTGTTTGAAAATCTTATTTCAACGGTTACACTATTTAATGGAAATATTCCTCCTTTTATGTTAAATGACGTAACACATGAAGAATGGGTAAAGATAAAAAGTGAAACAAACGATTTCAATGATAGGTATATTGATTGTCCGAGCGATACTATAATGAAGTTATATGGCGAAAAAGGTTGTTCATATATACAAATATCTGATAAAGGTTTGTATCATCTGGGTAACGATATATGCGATTTTAAGGTTACCGCATTTACATGTGAACAGCAATTAAGAGTAAGAACTAAAATACACAAAAAGAAAAATAAAAAGGGGTTTTGTAAATTATCCGTGACTGTTGCTTGTCAGCCTAAAAATATCAATACTTTGGCAAATAGTGAATTTAGCTTAGATAACCAAAAGAGACTACCGTGTAATTTAGTGTATGAGAATGCGCAAGTTGATGCGCAAGTTGATGCGCAAGTTGATGCGCAAGTTGATGCGCAAGTTGATGCGCAAGTTGATGCGCAAGTTGATGCGCAAGTTATTTTGAAATAATAATAATTTCGGAGGATGCTTTTGATGTGTTCATACCATAACTCCAGTTTACATCTAGTATTATGTAGTCTTTATACAAATTTCGAATATAGTCGCAGTTGTTATATGTGACAACCCAGTTTTTTTTTGTATTTAATACATCAAATAGTAATTTATGGTCAAATGTTTCGTGCATGTCTCCATTATTTCCGTATAGTTTTGATTTACTTTCTAAATAATACGGAGGGTCTAAAAATAGCAATATTTTATTGTCGGTTTTGGTAGTAGTCAAACTATTTATAAAATCGCGAAAATCATTATTGTAAAGTTCAATATTTGTAAAATCAAGCGATTCTATTCTATTTATGGATGACGGCGTAAATCTTTTTTTACTAGCTTCTTCTGAAAACCCGCCCGACAATGTCGAGCCACTAAACGAACACCTATTTATAATGAAATATTGGATAGATTGCTTTAATACATCATTGTTTAATCCCATAATTGTATTCCTATAAGCTGTAAATTGTTCTTTTGAAACTGATTTTATTTTTCGTAATTCTTCGCACAGAATATTTTTATTTAACTTCACTTGTTTCCAGAAATTGTATAATGGAGTGAATTTGTCATTTACTATTAACTTCATGGCATATTTATTCTGTAGATAAAACTCAAATGACCCTCCGCCGAAAAATGGGGAAACAACCGTGTCAAAATGTCTCATATCAAAATGCTGTAAAATGACATCTTCGATAATTTTACATGCTCGTGTTTTTCCACCCGGATATCTGAGCGGCGATATATTAGTTGTATGAAATTTATCCATGTTTGGTTTGGTTTAGTTTTGTTTTTATTAGTTGTGTCGGATGCCGTTTAGTATTTATATAAAGCAATGATTTATTTGTTTGAATCAATTTTTTTATTATAACAATAATTGTGATAATAACCGCAATAATAACCGCAATAATAACCGCAATAATAACCGCAATAATAACCGCAATAATAACAATATTTTGAAAGTGTAATCGAAATATTGTTATGCTTTATTTTTATTAAAGGCGAACAGTATCGTTAATCTATATTATGGATGTATTAAGTTGTTATGAAATCTGAACAAATGTAGTACATAATGTAAAAAGGTGTAATACAAGATGCATTTATACTTTTGGAAATACATTCCCGTGATTTTAGGGATTTACAATATATTAAAATGTTACTGAATATTTAAAATGTTATAATATATTAATATATTATACACATTATACATATTAATACCAAAAATGCCATCAATAACAACTTTACAACAATTAATGGGAGGAGCGTCAAATGTTAAAGAAGCATTTACATTTCCAGGTATGGGTGATATATATAGTAAAATCACCCCAAAAGAGGATGATACGGGTGATACGGGTGATAAAGTCGAGAATAAAGCACCGGTATCACAGACGAAATCGGGTAGTAATGTGATAGGCGCTACACCAACTGTAGCGACGCCGGGCAAAACACAGCAGACATCAAATACAAATGCATTAATGGCTGAAACGCAAACGTTGACTACAAATAAAATACTTGTATTTATTATACATGTGATATTTGCAATAATTATTGCTTATATCTGGGGCATTTTAGGGTCGAATGCCTTATTTTTAATGACACGCTCGAAAAATGAAAAAGAATATATTCTTCCAACATATCGCTATGCACCCCCATACTGTATAACTGAAAACAAAAATGCGAGTTATTTTAGTTACGGTTTTCCGTACAATTTACTTCCTCGCATATGTACGAATAATAATGTAGCCGATGTAATAAATACAGAAAAAGAAAATATATATTTACTAGACGAAGTTGAAGAAGGTGGTGTAGGGAATGGTGTATCGCAAGCATTATTTAACTATTTATTCAATTCGGTATATGGAGGTCTAGGACAAGGCGCACGATCATTTGCGCAAGCATTTTTGAATTTATTTGACACAACAGACAGCGGAAAGGCAGATAATGAAAATTCATGGGATAATATGCAGGTAGCCGGTGGAAGAAAGTTACTAATCTTTTTACTTTTCCCATTGATAGCACTTTATCTTATACCAATCTTTGGTTTCGTTGCAGGAGGATTGAGTCTCGTCTTTGGTATAATAAGTGACCACCCTTTCTGGGGGCTTATTTTCACACTGTTTTTTGGTATATTTATAGCACTAGGAACGGGTATCTGGATGGCGGTTCAAACGTTTTATATATTCTTTTTATATCCTTGTTTAAATATTAGGAACAAGGAAGATTATGATAAAATCTTCAATAATATAAGACCGTATATGCTTTTTGTATTTTATATATTGATTGCGTTATATGCTTTTCAAGATTTAGGGAATAGTGGGGGTGCTGGAATAATATTTTTCATAATAGTTGCCTATTTTACTGGGAATGCGGGGTAATATTAAATATGTGTGAAACTATGTATTAAATATGTGTGAAACTATGTTAAATATATTTTATACAGTATATATATACCGTATATATACTGTTTTTATTATAAGAATGAAAAAAAGTAAAAATAAATTCTGCGATAGCAATCTTCCTTTTGTAAGTGTATGTACGCCTACATTTAATCGGCGTCCATTTATTGAGATGATGATAAAATGTTTTGATAGCCAAGATTATTCCAAAAATAGAATGGAGTGGATTATTATTGATGATGGGAGCGACCCGATTGAAGATATGGTGAAATCGCATCCAAATGTGAAATATTTCAAGTATGATGATAAAATGACACTTGGGAAGAAGCGAAATATTATGCATAAAAAGTCGTATGGTGATATTATTGTGTATATGGACGACGACGATTATTATCCCCCACAGCGTGTTTCGCATGCAGTGGAGCGTTTGATGGAGAATCCGAGTGCTTTGTGTGCCGGATCTAGTGAAATGTATATCTATTTTAAAGATAATAAAGATGAATGCAGGATGGTGCAGTTTGGTCCGTATGGTCCGAATCATGCAACAGCGGGGACATTTGCCTTTAAGCGAAAGCTACTAAAAGATACAAAGTATAATGAGGAAGCATGCTTGGCGGAAGAGCGCGAGTTCTTAAAAAATTATACCGTGCCGTTTGTACAACTCGACCCATTAAAAACAATTTTGGTATTTTCACATGAACATAATACATTTGATAAGAGAACATTGCTGGAAAACATGAGCGGAAATCAGTATATAAAATATAGTACGAAGAGTTTAAGAGATTTTATAAAGGACGAAGATGTAATAAAATTTTTTGTAGAGGATTTGGAGGATAAGTTAAAGACATACGAACCGGGAAATATAAATATGAAACCGGATGTATTGAAACAGATGAAGGTATTGGAAATAAAAAGAAAAGAGATGGAGAAAAAAATGATGGAAGAGAGACAAAAGAATACACAATTGTTGAATGCAAGTACGGGGGTGGCGACGGGGGCGACGGGGGCGACAGCGGCGGGCGCAATTGTTTTGCGAGAAGAGGGAAAACCTCCACGCGAATTGAATCATAGCGAAGTTGTCGAAATGTTGACGACGCAGCAAAAACAGTTGTCTCAAATGGTAAATCTTAAAGAGTTATATGGGAATAGTATACGCGAAAATATAAGACTAAAAGAAATTGTCGAAACGCAGCAGAAAATTTTAGATGATAAAAATGTATATATTAGCGAACTTGAAACGAAAATTGCAGAAACCAGTGAAGTAATAGTAATTGATGTTGAAAATCAATGATTTTGAGGATTTTTAGTCATTTCATATTGGCAAATAATATTTTATAAAACCGCTTAAAGAAACAACTATATTTATAGTATCAACGGACAATATAGTTTACGTGTACCTTCAACAGAAGCAATAAAATGGTAAAAAATTTGGATCATCTTAATCAAGTTGATGCGAATGATGCAGTAGAGTCATGTGATGGAGAAGATACGCATTCAAGAAACAGTAAGGATAAGAGACCAAGTCGTAAATCATTTCCTTCAAATGTGCAGGGGCGTTTTATTGTGAATGCGGTAACGGGGGTTGCGTATCCATGGAAGGTGGGTTCACGGTACGAAGATTTACTTTGGAAGGTGTGTGACTCTACGGGGAGACGTGGAAAACTTGACCCTGATTTTTACTTTTATGATTCTCCTAAACAGGCAATCGATCATAGGCGGTATAAACGGGATGCTTTTTCGGAGGAGACAGTAAACTGGTGGAAAACGCGTGTCGTAAAGATGACAAAAATGTTAAAAGAAGAAGAGGACGAGTAATGCGGAGTAAGGTCGAGCATGAATATGGACAGGTCAATAGTAAGTAAGTAAGTAATTATAATAATTATAATAATTTTAAAAAGTATAACATATTTTGTATATGTTATATTTTCATAGTGTAAACTAAAAGTGATTATCGAAAAAATTATGCAATCCATCGGTATGGTCCATCACCCTTGACAACTATTTCATTTTTACCATTTTCGTCAACATCCGAAACATGCATTAACTAAAAGTGCCGACCCCAGCACCGATAATAGACCAAAAAGAATTGGTGGCGTCGCCTATAAATTGCTGTGAGACATTTCTCGTTGTGATTGTGTAATTGCCGTAAGTAGCGTTGTCGTATTTGAAAGTTCCAGTAAAGATACAAGAATGAGGGAGGGTGCCGTGTTGGCGGAGATAAGAAGAATTACTATAACTAACTTTCCAGGAAACACTATAATTAATACCTGTAAATGTCCCGCTTCCGCCAGGGTCTCCCAAAGAAGTCCATACCTGATAAGAACTGCTTGTTTGAAAAGCACCAGCAGCACTATCCCACATTCCAATAGCACTGGCGTTGTAAAATGCCTGTTTATAATCAACAGGAGAACCCAAAGATAAGGTTGTATCACTCCAATTAGCAGGAGTAGTAGGGTCTATATATGTATTGAAGTTCTGTCCCGTTCCTGCTATTTGCCCGAAGTTTCCAGCAACGAATAGTTGTGAGTAAGGAGTATTTTGGATTACTCTAACACCATTACTAAAATTATTACCAGCAACAGAAAACCAAGTATTCGTCCCATTATCATAATAAGCGCAATATTGATAACCTGTAGGAGAAACACTAACATCAACGGCATAAAAATCGCCACCGACAAAGGTGTAGTTTAGAAAAGCTGTGTGAAGTATCGCATATACATTCCCATTCACTCCATTAGCATACTGGCTGTATCCTTGACTTCCACTCCCCACATAAGGAGATGAGATTTGTGCTATA
>Ga0114978_10000917_pt1 | contig 24797 bp, 20 predicted proteins | sample S_140212_EF_Meta_FD_87027 | JGI IMG/M metagenome (GOLD analysis project Ga0114978, IMG submission 87027) | Freshwater microbial communities from Lake Simoncouche, Canada to study carbon cycling - S_140212_EF_MetaG | ecosystem: Environmental > Aquatic > Freshwater > Lake | place: Lake...
ATATCTGCCATTTTTCGTTTTCTTCATCCCAGAGGCTTCTCACCTTTTTATCTTCAAATATTTTTATTTCGTTTTTATTTTTCATGATTCAAATAGCTAATTTAGAATATATTTTTTACCATGCTCTATTTCCTTGATATTCGTTCATATATTCTTTTACCACAAAACTTGATTTCATATCCTCCGCGGATGATTAACCACAAAATTGTCATAGAAGCAATGAACCCGCCATTTTATAAAATCGAGCAATTCGCCCTTCTTTTCTGACGTGGTTGTTCGTTGTCATTTCTTGTCTGACTTGGTGGGTTTCTAATAATTGTTCCAACTCTAAAGATATAATTTAAACTAGATAAACGTCAGTGTATTCTGGTGGATAAATGAGTTTATAATCACGAAGATTTAAACTTGATTTAGAATAAAAGTAAATTTGAATGGCAGGCAGTGAATCTAATTACTTTGTAATATTTTTTTTATCAAAAATTGTCCTGTTACTAAAAGGTGAAAAAATGATTTACTGTTTTTTACACAGAAACATGATAAATGCACGTTATTTACAGCTAAAATGATACACGCTGAGTTGAAACGAATTGTTCAGGTTTAAATTGTCTACAGGCGCTATAGGTGGGATGGGGTTATTCCATTTGTTGATACAAAGAAGATTAAATTTAGCGAGGTATTTTCTTGATATAGATTCAAGTATCAAATTTTAAACGTCCCCTATAGCGTCCCCTAAAAAGAAGAACCCTTGTAATATGTTAATTTACAAGGGTTTACAATTTTAACTGCGGACCGGACGGGACTCGAACCCGCGACCTCCGCCGTGACAGGGCGGCGTTCTAACCAACTGAACTACCGATCCAATTCCTTTAAAAATCCTGCATTAACCTCTACAAATTAATGGATTTTTTTTTGGATTGCGAAGATAGGTATTTTAATTTTTTTAACCCAAAACTTTTATAAAAAAATCTTTCCGCTTAATTTTACAAAACAGTAGCTACTTTCACAGTCAAATAACTTATAGTAAATTTGCATTATGCCTGAATTAAAAAACCGACAGTTCCTAGATTTTGAAAAACCTATCAAAGATCTTTATGACCAGATAGCACTTCTAAATATAGCTCAGGAAAAAAGCAAATCTGATATGAGTGGTTCTATCGCTTCACTGGAAAAAAGAATCATAGAAACTAAAAAAGAACTTACCCAAAATCTTACCCCCTGGCAAAAAGTCCAATTAAGCAGGCATCCAGACAGACCTTATACCCTAAAATACATCGATAAAATGTGTAGCAATTTTGTTGAATTGCACGGCGATAGAAATTTCAAAGACGACAAGGCAATGGTAGGTGGTTTTGCTGATTTGGATGGCCAAACAGTAATGATCATTGGTCAACAGAAGGGAATCAATACCAAAATGAGACAGATCAGAAATTTTGGAATGGCCAACCCTGAAGGTTACCGCAAGGCAATTCGCCTAATGAAATTGGCTGAAAAATTCAATAAACCTATTATCACCCTCATTGATACACCGGGTGCTTATCCTGGACTTGAAGCTGAAGAAAGAGGTCAAGGTGAAGCGATAGCCCGGAACATTTATGAAATGCTTCGTCTAAAGGTGCCCGTTATATGTGTAATCATTGGTGAAGGAGCTAGTGGCGGAGCATTGGGTATTGGCGTAGGTGACCGAGTTTTTATGATGCAGAATACCTGGTACACCGTTATTTCACCGGAAAGCTGTAGTAGTATCCTTTGGAGAAATTGGGACAATAAGGAAAAAGCTGCCGACCAATTAAAATTAACCGGTGAAGACATGCTAAAATTCGGTTTGGTAGATGGCGTTATTCCTGAACCCTTCGGAGGTGCTCATTGGGATTATGATGAAGCCGCAGATATACTCAAAAAATTCCTACTTCCAGTTATCGCAGAATTAAAAAGCATCGATCCTCAAAAACGTTGCGAACAAAGAATTGAAAAATTTGGAAAAATGGGCTTCTGGGATGAATTGCCAGAAAAACAAATAAATTAAGCTTCCATCCGCATTAATTTTTTCAAATTTTAGGATTTTTTTTCTGTGCAAAACGTTTAATATTCGCCCTTTTGCATATTATACAATATATTTTATAGGTAACAATTTATTAACATCCCTTTTAAAGACAGTACCTTTTCATAAGAGCATCTTATCTTTGAAAAAACAATAGGGTTATGCTAAAAGTTGGTGTTTTTGGTGTTGGGCATTTGGGGAAGATTCATTTAAACAACTGGAAGGAAATTGAAGGGGTAGAACTCGTCGGTTTTTATGACCCTTCCCAACAAATTTCTTCGGAAGTGAGTGATAAATACAAACTACCTCAGTTTGAAAATGCAGAACAACTTATGGACGCCTGTGACTTAGTTGATATCGTAGCTCCTACCACCGAACATTTTGAAATTAGTAAGTTAGCCATCACCAAGGGTAAACACGTTTTTGTTGAAAAACCTCTAGCAAACACCATGGACGAGGCGAGAGAATTACTCAAACTTGCCAAAGAAGCCAATATTAAATTTCAAGTAGGACATGTTGAAAGATTTAATCCTGCTTTTTTAGCACTGAAAGGTTACAGCATTAACCCAATGTTTATTGAAGTGCATCGCCTAGCACAATTTAATCCTAGAGGTACAGATGTAAGTGTTATCCTTGACCTAATGATACATGATATTGACATTATTCTAAATTTAGTTAATAGCAATGTGAAATATATATCAGCCAATGGGGTAGCAGTTATGAGCGATACTCCTGATATTGCAAACGTAAGAATTGAATTTGATAATGGCTGTGTAGCCAATCTTACCAGCAGCCGCATTTCAATGAAAAAAATGCGAAAAATGCGTTTGTTTCAAAAAGACGCCTACATTGGTATCGATTTTTTAGAAAAGAAAACAGAAGTCATCAAGTTGAATACCCCAGAAGATAAACAGGTATTTACTTTTGATATTGAAACCAATAATGGTAAAAAAACAATCGCAATAGCCAATCCAACGATAGCATTGGGCAATGCGATCAAAATGGAACTGGAAGCATTTGTTAATGCAATCAATCAAGGAATCGAGACTCCGGTAACTATATTAGATGGTTTTAGAGCAATGGATGTAGCCCACCAAATATTAGAAAAAATCAACCACCAGGAATTTAACTAGTTTTAAAAAATAGAGATTTTTATCCGTTTTTTAAATTTCACTTTAAAAAAATACAAGAAAATAAAATTTTAAGGTGTACAATATTTTACTGGTCACTAGTAGTATTGATAATACCTTCAGCCAATAACAAATCAATGGGTTGGGTGATTTTTATATTTTGCTCCTCTCCCACAATCAAATGTACTTTCATCCCAAAGGCTTCTACAACGGTGGCTTCGTCAGTAAATTGATCATGATAATCAACAGCAAAGGCTGGTAATAATATTGTACTTTGAAAGGTCTGAGGAGTCTGAACTAACTTAACCCTTTCACGCTCCAAAGCTTCATTGCCTTTTTCAAGTACCAAACGAACACTGTCTTTTGAATTGATAACAGGAATGGCTGAACCATATTCTACCGCTGTTTGATAGCAACGATGAATCAAATCAACTGAAAGCAAACACCTCACTCCATCGTGAACAAATACAATACTTTCTTCAAAAATTAATTGAAGTCCATTTTTCACTGATTGAAATCTTGTACTTCCCCCCACTGTAATTTTTATTCGATCACTGCTAAAATATTCATGGATAATATCCTGTCCAGCTGCTATATAATCCTGAGGCAATACCAAAATTATCTGCAGATCGGCATAAGATTTTAAAAAAGTATCCAAAGTATAAAAAAGGATCGGCTTGTTTTTTAAAAGTAAAAATTGTTTAGGCGTATTTACCTTCATCCTACTGCCAATACCTCCTGCAACTATAATTGCGTATTTTTTCATTACCGCAAATTAATAATTATTCGGGTAATGAAAATAAATACAATCCAAATCCTTTTATCCTTCCATTTAAACTATTGAGTATTTGATCAATTTACACAAGGTCATAAAAGCCGATTTAATAAAATAACAGCATCAATATTTTAATAAAATAAATAAAAATAATACCCAATAATTCAATCAATTAGGAACGTTTTTTTGATTTAAAAACTTTAATTTCACATATGCCTAAAAGAAAAAAAAGAATCGTAATCAAAGTTGGTTCTAATGTAGTTGCTCAACAAGGTGGTGGGCTTGACTTAAAAAGCATTCAACAACTTACTAGGCAAATTAGTATCCTTAACAAGGAAGGAATTGATATTATTTTAATATCCTCTGGAGCAGTTGCAGCTGGGAGAAGTTTAATTACCCCACCAAAAAAAACAGATGAAATTAGTAAAAGGCAATTGTTTGCTTCTGTAGGTCAAATTAAATTGATTAATCTTTATGCAGAACAATTTACAAAACAAGGATGCTTATGTGCTCAGGTATTAGTGACTAAAGAGGACTTTAGAGATAGGGAACATTATATCAATATGAAAAATTGCATTGCCGTTTTACTTCAAAACAATGTAATACCTATTTTAAATGAGAATGATGTAATATCAGTAACAGAACTTATGTTTACTGACAATGATGAATTAGCAGGATTGGTTTCAGGTATGGTGGATGCAGATAAATTGATTATACTTTCCAATGTAAAAGGTATTTATGATGGAGCACCGAATCAATCTTCCTCCAAACTGATTCCCTTTATTGAATTTGGAGATACTGGATTTGAATCTTTCATCACCTCAGAGAAATCTAATTTTGGTAGAGGAGGAATGCTCACCAAATGCAGCATGGCCAACAAAGTAGCCAGTATGGGAATACCCGTTCAGATAGCCGATGGAAAAGAAGCCAATATATTAATTGGTATAAATAACAACCTACCTATCGGGACTTTATTTAAACCTAGAAAAAACATTTCAAGTATTAAAAAATGGGTAGCCCATTCAGAGGGCTTTGTAAAAGGCGGGGTATTCATTGATGAGGGTGCTCAAAAAGCATTACAATCTAATAAACCAACCAGTTTGTTACCGATAGGAATTATAAAAATTGAAGGGTCTTTTAAAAAAGGAGAAATTATTCAAATTATTAGCAATACTGGGAAAAAATTAGGGGTAGGTAAAGCCCAATACAACTCTGATAGAGCAGCCGAATTAATGAGTAAAAAAAATGAGAAAGCTTTGGTGCATTATGATTACTTATTCTTAAATAACGAACAAAGCCAATGATGAGTAAGATGAATTCTTTATCAGATAATTTTAGAGCAGTTCAACTGGCAAGCAAAAAAATAATACTTGTAAGCGATGAAAAGATAAAGGCTGTACTAATCAGTTTAGCGGAAGCTGCTATGAGCAATGCTGAATTAATTTTAATGGAGAACCAAAAGGATCTTAACAGAATGTCAACAGTGGATCCCAAGTATGACCGACTTCAACTTACTAATAAAAGATTACAGGATATTGCCAATGAAATTAAAAAAGTTGCAGAACTCCCTTCGCCAGTGGGTATTTTACTAGAGCAAAAAACGATGGACAATGGGATGCAAATCAGTAAGATTACTGTACCACTTGGGGTAATCGGTGTTATTTTTGAAGCAAGACCCAATGTTACTTTTGATGTATTTTCTCTTTGTCTACAATCTAGAAACGCCTGTATTTTGAAAGGTGGAAGTGATGCTGACTTTTCAAATAAAGCGATTGTTAAAATCATCCAGTCTGTTTTAAAACAACATGGACTTCCTGAAAACTGCATTGAACTATTACCAGCAACAAGAGAGGCAACTACTGAATTACTAAATGCGGTAGGATATGTGGATGTAATTATTCCCCGAGGCAGTCAGCAATTGATTGACTTCGTTCGCAAAGAATCTAAAGTACCAGTCATTGAGACAGGTGCCGGGATTGTTCATGCATATTTTGATGAAACTGGTGATATCGAAAAAGGAAAAGCAATAATTTACAATTCAAAAACTAGAAGAGTAAGTGTATGTAATGCATTGGACTGTTTGCTAATTCATACCAATCAATTAAAAAATCTACCTGAACTAGTTAGTAAGCTCTCTAATAAAAATGTATTAATTTATGCAGATGATTTGGCTTACAAAGCGCTAGAAAATAACTATCCCCCAAGTTTATTAATGAATGCCGATGAAAAACATTTCGGAACTGAATTTCTAGATTACATCATGGCTATTAAAACAGTACCATCTATTGAAGCTGCCATCAATCATATTTCGGAATACAGTAGTAAGCACAGTGAAACCATTATTGCTGAGAACAAACAATGCATTGATCAATTTCTTCAACAAGTAGATGCTGCTGTAGTTTATTCCAATGTGTCGACCGCGTTTACGGATGGCGCACAATTTGGATTAGGTGCTGAAATAGGTATCAGTACTCAAAAACTTCATGCAAGAGGTCCAATGGCTTTAAAAGAATTGTGTAGTTATAAATGGATTGTAAGAGGCGATGGTCAAGTAAGAAGCTAAAAATCACCTTTACATTTTAAGTAAAAAAAAGCTTCCTGCACTTTTTTCTATTCATTAAGTCCCTCTACTATTTTTTGATATATCATCTGCTCTGAAATACCGTGCATACATGCATGATCTCCTCGGTAGCAAGGCTTATTGCCAAAAACAGAACAGGGCCTACAAGCAAGATCTATTTGTACAATATTTTTATTTGACTGACCCCATCCATTAAAACCAGCAAAAGGATGAGTAGCTCCCCAGACACTTATTACTGGAACATTAAATAAGGATGCAAGGTGCATATTTGCAGAATCCATACTTACCATTCGATCTAAATTACTGATGATGGAAAGTTCCTCATTAAATGAATATTTACCTGAAACATTGAATGCCGAAAAAATATCTTTTTCCCATTGATATAAAATATCCGATTCTAGTTGACCTCCACCAAATAATAAAACAGTATAATTTGCTGTAGTTAATTGACTCACTACTACTTTCATTTTATCAATCGGATACATCTTCTCTTCAAACTGAGCAAAAGGAGCAACCCCAATTATTTTTTTTCCTGATGAAAAAATAGCCTTCAAGGCAGTTGGGATCTCTTGTTTTGAATAAATGGCTTTATCAAAATTTAACTGAACTGGAATAGCTTTATTTCTAAAAACCGAAGCATAACGTTCGTGCATAGAAGTAAGAGGAATAAAAAATTTCTGCTCCTTTCTGGTAAGGGCTTTCTTCTCACTCCTACCCTTGTCTAATTTAGCAATAGGCAATCCACTTATTTTAAAAAATATAGAAAGCAGGTGAGATCTTAGTACACTGTGTAAATCAATAACCGCATCAAATTTGTAGAGATTGGTAAGCTCTTTAAATAAACGATACATGCCCCCAAAACCTTTATGGCTTTCCTTTAAATAAGCAGGATGAAAATAACATCTTTCCAATCCCATAAACAAAGGTTCATAAAAGGCATTGGATACTACTGTAATCTTTAATTCAGGATTTTGATCTAACAAGTTTTTCAAAACAGGCACCGTCATTGCTACATCGCCCATGGATGAAAAACGAATAACCAATATGTGCTTTGGACTTTGCAAAATATCTTAAAATTAAATAAACTAACCTGTGATTGACATTGGAAGCAAACAGCAAATTATAGTGAATGTAACTATTTCCAAATTTTAGATTCTGGTAGAAAAAAAATAAATGAAAAAATTAAATTTACTTATTTTGCTGCTGATATAAAACTGGATTAAGACCAGGATCATTGTACATCTTCATTTGTTTATACACTTTCATATATTTATCACCGTTCGCAATATCATTCAGCAACTCATCAATTGATTGAGACAAGTCAACCCGTTGTTCTAGTAGCACCGATAACTTTTTTGAACAAGCAGCCACATGTTGTTCAGTAGCATCTTGGCGAGTGACTTCCACCTTCATATGGTAAATCTTTAAAGCTAGAATTGACAATCGATCAATCGCCCATGCAGGACTCTCCGTATTTACTAAAGCATTTAATTTAGGTTTAATATCCTTGTATTGCTGCAAAAAATAACTATCAATATACTCTACCATATCTGTTCTCACTTGATTGGATGCATCAATTCTTCTTTTCAATAACAAACCTTCTACAGAATCAATCGTTGGATTGCGCACAATGTCTTCCAAATGCCACTGGACAGTATCTACCCAATTTTTTGCATACAATAAATGATCGAATCCATTTTCAGGAAATGGATTATGAATTGCAGCATCCACCTTATCTGTCAAATGATAATCATGAATACTTTTATCAAAAATCTCATTACAAATTTTACTTACCATCAAAAAAATATTAAGAAGTTGAATTTTTATTTCTAACCGCAAGATAATACAAAGGAATACCCAACAGCGTAATGATCAAACCTGGCCAAGTGAATTGAGGTTTATAAACAATAAGCAACACACAAAAACTAATTCCCATCAACATATAAATAATGGGTAAAACTGGATATCCAATAGCCTTGTAGGGCCTTTCTGCATTGGGATACTTTTTCCGCAAAATGAAAATACCAGCAATGGTGAGTACATAAAATATTACGACTATAAAAGAAACCATGTCAAGCAAATCACCATATCTACCACTAAGACACAGTATGCAAGCCATTGCACATTGAATCCAAAGGGCCCATTCAGGAACAATGTTTTTATTGAGGGTTCCAGCTTTTTTAAAAAACAATTGATCTTTTGCCATTGTATAATATACTCTTGCGCCTGCTAATATCAATCCATTATTGCAACCAAAAGTTGCTACCATTATCATTACTGCAATAATAATGGTACCACTACTTCCAAAAATAGCTTCGGAAGCACTTAGCGCCACTCGATTGTCTTTTGCAAAGGCCAGTTCATGCAATGGCACGGTAGCTAGATAAACTACGTTCATTAAAAGATAAATTGCTGTAACAATCGAAGTGCCTAAAAATAAACTTAAACCAATATTTTTCTGAGGATTTTTAATTTCACCGGCAATGAAGGTTACATTGTTCCAAGCATCGCTACTAAAAATACTTCCCACCATTGCACTAGCCATTGCGCCCAATGCGGACCCTATCAACAGCGGCTCAAAATTAATGGTACCCCCTGTATTGGTAAGATGCTGCATCACCCATGGATTTTGCCAGTTCGCACTCCAAATCTGCCAATTAAAAGCAATAAAACCTGCTATAATTAATCCAAAAAGCGATAGTAATTTAGCTGAAGTAAAGAATGTTTGAATCCATTTACCAGACTCAATACCACGCGTATTAATAAAAGTCAGACAAATAATCACTACGATTGCCACCAATTGAGCATAGTGGATTTTGAGCCCCAACAGATTAAAAGTATTTACCTCTTCCCAAGCCAATGCAGGAAAAAAATACCCTGCAAATTTTGCAAAAGCAACAGCAACGGCTGCTATGGTTCCAGTTTGTATTACAGCAAAAAAACTCCAGCCGTATAAAAAACCGATAAATGGATTGTAAGCAGCCTTAAGGTAAACATATTGTCCACCTGCTTTGGGATACATTGCACTCAACTCTCCATAACTTAAGGCGGCGGTAAGTGTCATAAAACCAGTAATTATCCAGGCAGCCAATAACCACCCTGCACTTCCCATATCCTTCAACATGTCGGCACTTACTATAAAAATTCCAGAACCTATCATGGATCCGGCTACGATCATAGTAGCATCAAACAAACCCAGCGTTGGCTTAAAAGAAGAATCTTGATTGACTGAAGTAGACATTTTTTAAAATTTGGTGATGGTTAATGTGGAATTATAAAAAAACCCGTTGTTAAACGGGATTGAAGATAAATAAATTGAGTGAAAGATAAAAAGACTAGCTATTTCATTTTTTCATTTAAACCTTTTACAATTTCGGAGGTAATATCTAAAGAAACATCTTTGTAAAGAAAATAATCAAGCCCTGTTCCAGTAGTAAATATCATCGTAAACTTTTTATTCTTATTGTATTCATTCATAAAGTCTTTTAACTTAGCCTGCATATCTCCCATCACTCTTGCCCCTTTTTCTGCTAGTTGTTGAGACTTCTGTTGCTTCACCTGTTCAATTTGCTGTTGTTGAATGCCCAATTTTTCTTGAAAAGCTTCGGCCTCCTGCTGGGTGATAGACTTCCCTCTTTTTATAAAATCATCCCTGAGCTGGGTCATAGAACGATACGCATTTTCGTATTCATTTACAATCACCTTTTGCTCGGCATCCAATTCTTTTTTTCGCAGCTTTATGAAATTCACATTGTTATTCAATGAGTCCAATTCAACGTAAGCGACAGAAATCCTATCACATTTAGAAGTATCATGAAATTTATAATTAAGGGAACCGACACTAGAAGAAGAGCTGGAAGAATGCGAAAAGTGAATATAATATAAAAAGCCTACTGCTAATAACAATACCACATTCAACAGGATTGAAAATTGTTTCATCACTTAAATTTTGTTGAAAGCAAGATAGTTAGAATGGGAGAGTCTACAATGATATTTTCTAAATTTTTAGGATAGATTAACAGCAAAACCATATAATTAATAAATCATATAAACTAAAAAACCGCAACCAAAAGGCTGCGGTTTTTTAGTTTATATTAAATTTTTACTTGACTTCTTCAAATTCAGCATCCGTAACATTCTCAGCATTCGCAGCAGCATCTCCATTCGGCTGAGCTTTCTCACCGCCTGCTTGTCCATCAGCGGCTTGAGTAGCCTTGTACATTTCTTCACTTGCTGCAGTCCAAGCGGCATTCATTTGCTCAACAGCTGGGTCAATGGCAGCTATGTCCTGTAATTTGTGCGCTTCCTTCAATTTATTAAGGGCTTCTTCAATCGGAGCTTTTTTATCAGCACTGATCTTGTCGCCATATTCCTTCAATTGCTTCTCTGTCTGGAATATTAAGCTATCTGCCTGATTAATTTTTTCAATCTTCTCCTTTTCTGCCTTGTCGCTAGCTTCGTTGGCTTTGGCCTCATTCTTCATCTTTTCAATTTCTTCCTTGCTTAAGCCGCTACCAGCCTCAATACGAATATTATGACTTTTTCCAGTACCCTTGTCCTTTGCCGTTACATGAAGGATTCCATTGGCATCAATATCAAAGGTAACTTCTACCTGTGGTACGCCACGAGGTGCTGGAGGAATGTCGGTTAAATTAAATTTACCTAGACTCTTATTTTGGTTTGCCAAAGGTCTTTCGCCTTGCAAAACATGAATTTCAACACCTGGTTGGTTATCGCTTGCTGTACTAAAAGTCTCAGATTTTTTAGTAGGTATAGTCGTATTACTTTCAATCAATCGAGTCATAACACCACCCATTGTTTCAATACCCAAACTCAAAGGAGTAACATCTAGTAACAATACATCTTTTACATCTCCCGACAATACACCTCCCTGAATGGATGCTCCAATAGCTACTACTTCGTCAGGGTTAACACTTCTATTTGCTTTTTTACCAAAGAATGTCTCTACAATTTCCTGCACTTTTGGAATTCTAGTACTACCACCTACCAATATCACTTCATCTATATCGCTAATAGAAAGATTGGCATCTTTCAAGGCAATTTCGCAAGGTTTTAAACAGCGAGTAAATAAATTATCTGATAATTTTTCAAATTGTGCGCGACTTAATTTTTTCACCAAATGCTTTGGAACTCCGTCTACTGCAGTCACATAAGGTAGATTGATTTCTGTTTCAGCAGAGGAAGACAATTCTACTTTTGCTTTTTCAGCAGCTTCTTTTAAACGTTGCCATGCCATTGGATCTTTGCGTAAATCGATGGCTTCATCCTTTTTAAACTCTTCAGCCAACCAATCCATAATCACTTTGTCAAAGTCATCCCCCCCAAGGTGCGTGTCACCATTGGTGCTCTTTACCTCAAATACTCCCTCTCCCAATTCTAGGATAGAAATATCGAAAGTTCCACCTCCTAAATCGAAAACAGCTATTTTTTGATCCTGATTTTTCTTATCCATTCCATAAGCCAAAGCAGCAGCAGTTGGCTCGTTGATAATCCTGCGAACAGTAAGTCCAGCTATTTCACCGGCCTCCTTGGTAGCTTGGCGTTGTGAATCATTGAAATAAGCAGGCACAGTAATTACCGCCTCCGTCACATCCTGTCCAAGGTAATCTTCAGCCGTTTTCTTCATTTTCTGAAGTACCATGGCACTTATTTCTTGGGGGGTATACAATCTGCCATCTATGTCAATACGAACTGTATCATTGTCACCTTTTACTACCTTGTAACTGCTATGGTTGACATCTTCTGTCACCTCATTCCACTTGTGTCCCATAAAACGCTTAACACTCATAATAGTGTTTTGAGGATTGGTGATAGCCTGACGTTTTGCTGGATCTCCCACCTTACGTTCTCCATTTTTAAGAAAAGCTACAATAGAAGGCGTTGTACGTCGACCTTCATCATTTGCAATAACTACGGGTTCGTTTCCTTCCATTACGGATACACAACTATTGGTAGTTCCTAGATCTATTCCAATTATCTTTCCCATGATTGATTTAATTTTTGTTTAATGAAGTTATCCAATGATTGTGCCATTTGGATTTGAGTGAAAAAATGGCAGACCTTGTTGAAAAATCTGTTTTTGGAGGCAGATTTTATAGCTAATGAAAGGCGAATCGGAAGACTAGAGGAAGAATTTCATATCAAGCTTTGGCAATGATCATTGACCTTTTTCATTAGAAAGAGGATCTACTTTAAACGTATAGTACTTTTGACTTATATAACTAAAGGTGACAACAATTACGGTGGTGACCATCTTGGCAATGGTTGGATAGAAGAAAAAATACTCTACTAAAACTTTGATGAAAAAATAATTCATTAAAAGATTCATCATTACAATTAAAAAATACCTTAAAAGTTGAACATGTCCTTTTAGCGTAGAGCTTGACCATACAATGTATTTTGAAAGTAGGAACCCAATAGGAAAAGTAATAAAAAAGGATAGTAAAAATGAAGCAATATGAGGCTGAAAGTCAATGAATCCTAGGTGAACTATTTGTTTATGAAAAACAAAATTATAAAAAATGAAAAATAAAGTAATATCCAATGCTACATTGGCTCCGCCACAGGCGGCATATCGAAAGGTTTGCAAAGGCATCCACCTTTTGAAGGGAGGGTAAAAAAAATTAATAAGCCTTACAATAGAATGGTTAAACATAGCTGAAATTAGAAAACGAAGATAATCTAATTTAGGTTTTCATTCAACCTGCCTAAAGCCCTGAGTCTACTAATCAAGATTTGAAAATTAGCTACAATTTACAAGGTATAACGAATTGAAAAGCCACCCCAATTTCCAATAAAGCCATTTTCAACTCTATTGCCAAATTCAAAAGAAGGCTGCCAGTCTATCGATAAATTGATAGGTGCCCCCTCAATTTTATAGTCCAATCCTAGCACCCCATCCACTCCTATTGAACTTCCTCCGCCATATTTGGCTTCATAAAACCCCAAATGAGCGCCAGGTCCCAAATACCATTTTAGGCCAGTTAAAGAATTGATATCTCCATGAATTTCGTACAGACCAGTTACTCGAACCCCCTTAGTCCAAAAATATCCGAGTGCCTCAATTGCAGTATTGTCGTTGGTGAAATGCTTAACTGAAATTGCCCCGGGGTAAAACTTCACACCCACAGCAGTAGTGTAATTAGAAGTTGAATTAAAGGAGGTTTTATTTTGTGCAGTTGCTATACCAATAGAAATCAATATAAAACAGAAACTCAGCAACAATTTTTTTTTCATCTAAGTAAAGATTTAGTGTATCTATTACTTGAAAAAACCGTGCCAAATAAAGTGAATGAATTACTAAAAAAAGTACTAACTATACATCTCTTCTTTCAACGCTTTCACCCTATCGTCCAATAAATATTCATCGTAAGTCATCAATCGATCAATCATACCCTTTGGAGTAATCTCAATGATTCTATTGGCTACTGTATTCATAAACTGGTGATCATGGGTAGTGAACAAAACTACTCCAGGAAAAGTAATCATTCCATCATTAAATGCAGTGATACTTTCTAGATCAAGGTGATTGGTTGGTTCATCTAAAACAACCAAATTTGGATTCTGAAGCATCATCTTACTAACCATACAACGCACTTTTTCACCTCCACTTAATACATTGGTTTTCTTCAAAATCTCATCTCCACTAAACAACATTTTCCCTAAAAATCCACGTATAAAATCCTCATCCACATCCTTTGTCTGTGGAGGTACAAATTGACGCAACCAGTCCATCAGATTGTGTGATTCATTAAAAAATTCAGTGTTGTCGTTATTCAAGTAAGCAGAAGTAATCGTTGTTCCCCATTCATATATCCCATGGTCGGCGGCAATCCTTCCATTGATGACCTCAAAAAAGGTAGTCAACGCCAATGGATTCCTACTTAAAAATGCAATTTTCTGTCCTTTCACAATATCAAAAGTGATGTTGCTAAACAAGGGTTTGCCGTCGAGTGATTTGGATAGTTTTTCTACATTCAAAATCTGATTACCCACCTCTCTTTCTGGTTTAAATATAATACCTGGATACTTTCTGTTACTTGGAGTGATGTCCTCAAAAACCAATTTATCCAATGCCTTTTTACGTGAAGTAGCTTGTTTGGATTTAGAAGCATTTGCACTAAAGCGAGCAATAAAGTCCAATAAATCTTTCTTTTTTTCTTCTGATTTCTTGTTTTTGTCCGAAGCTTGCCTTGCAGCCAATTGAGAACTCTCGTACCAAAATGTATAGTTACCTGTATAAATTTTAATTTTTTGCTTGTCAACATCTGCCACATGCGTACAAACTGCATCTAAAAAGTGACGATCATGGCTTACTACCAAGACAATATTCTCATAATCAGCTAAGAAATTTTCCAACCAACTAATCGTTTCTACATCCAAGTTATTGGTAGGCTCATCCAACAGCAAAATATCTGGATTACCAAACAATGCCTGTGCCAATAATACTCTCACTTTAATATTTGCTCCAATATCTTTCATCAACATCTGGTGCAATTCTTCCTTTACTCCCAACTGATTTAAAAACTGACCAGCATCACTCTCAGCAGTGTATCCTCCCATTTCACCAAATTCATGCTCTAACTCTCCTGCTTTCATTCCATCAGCTTCACTAAAATCCTCTTTCATATACAAGGCATCCTTTTCCTGCATCAAATTCCACATTTTGATATGGCCCATCATTACAGTATGCAATACGGTTACTTCGTCAAAACCAAACTGGTCTTGACGCAAGACTGCCATCCGTTCTCCTGGTGTAATATGGACCGTACCCTTGTTTGGCTCAATTTCTCCACTTAAAATTTTTAGAAAAGTAGATTTACCTGCTCCATTGGCACCGATTACACCATAACAGTTACCCTTGGTAAAACTAATATTTACTTCATCGAATAAAACCCTTTTGCCATAAGCTAGGGTTACATTATTTACACTTATCATAATATTAAAAAGTGCGCAAAGTTACAAATTGATTTCTAAATTAAACAAGTTTCATAGATTAATCCTTCATTATCCATCTTAGCATTTTGCTCCACCACAAGCTCTCAGGATTCAATTTTGCCAAAAACTCATTGTACTATTAAATGGATTTTAAATATAAATATTAATTGCCATATTCAAGACTTCCGTTCAATTTCATTTAAATATTCTCCACAACTTTTTTGTTAAGCAAAGGAAAGGTATTTTTGCAGCATGTCCATCGTTAACCAACTACAAATAGGCGTACTTAAAAGTCTAGCCTCACTATATGATCATTCCTTTGATGAAAAGGATTTTCAAATCAATCAAACCAAACCTGAATTTGAGGGTGACTATACGGTGGTGTTATTTTCTTTGGTAAAAACGCTTCGTCTATCTCCTGACGTAATTGGAAATCAATTGGGCGAAAAGTTGGTCAATGATTATAAAGAAATATTTTCATCCTTCAATATTATAAAAGGATTTTTAAACCTAACGGTAACAGATAATTATTGGATAGACCTACTCAAAAACAACCATGCAGATATTTGTTATGGAAAAAAAGCGTTGACCGGTAAAAAGGTCATGGTGGAATACTCTTCTCCTAACACCAATAAGCCACTTCATTTAGGGCATTTGAGAAATAATTTTTTAGGATGGAGTGTTGCTGAAATTTTAAAGGCGAATGGACAAGAAGTCATTAAAAGCTGCATCGTAAATGATCGTGGAATTCATATTTGTAAAAGCATGATTGCTTGGCAACTCTATGCAAAGGGTGCCACCCCTCAATCCACCCAAACCAAGGGAGATCATTTGGTAGGAGAATATTATGTAAAATTTAATGATGCCTATAAAGAACAAGTAGCAGAATTAATTGCTTTAGGTAAAACGAAAGAAGAGGCTGAAAAAGAGGCCCCCATCATGAAGGCTACTCAACAAATGTTGGTTGATTGGGAAGAAGGAAAACCAGCGGTGATAGAACTTTGGAAGACCATGAACAGTTGGGTATATGCTGGTTTTGATAGTACCTATCAAAAAATCGGTAGCGACTTTGATAAAACCTATTTCGAGAGCAATACTTATTTATTGGGAAAAGATATTGTTCAACAAGGACTAGACAAGAAAGTATTTTTTAAAAAAGAAGATGGCAGTATTTGGATTGACCTTACTGCAGATGGACTAGATGAAAAAATAGTACAACGTAAGGATGGCACTTCGGTCTACATCACCCAAGATATTGGGCTAGCCCTTCAAAAATATGAGCAGTTTAAAATTGATCAAAGCATTTATGTAATTGGAAATGAGCAGAACTATCATATGAAAGTTTTGCAATTGATTTGTAAAAAATTAGGCATGCCCAATGCAGAAAATATTTTTCATTTGAGCTATGGAATGGTTGAATTAACGAGCGGAAAAATGAAAAGTCGAGAAGGTACTGTAGTGGATGCAGATGAATTAGTAGATGAAATGATTGCCACATCACAAAAACTGACCGAAGAGCTAGGAAAGGTAAAAGATTTTACTGCTGAAGAATTAAAAGACCTTTATGATATCATTGGATTAGGCGCCATGAAATTTTATTTACTAAGGGTTGATCCTAAAAAAACAATGGTTTTCAATCCAGAAGAAAGCATAGATTTTCATGGATTTACCGGACCATTTGTCCAATATACGCATGCAAGAATAAAAAGTATTCTAAGAAAAGAATTGGGGAATGGCGAATTTTCTAACTCTTCTATTGACTTTAAAACTGCCTTATTACCTTTAGAAAAAGAAGTAATAATTCAATTGGAACAATATCCTACCGCTTTAAAGGAAGCTTGTGAAGAGCACAACCCATCTGTGATTGCTAATTATGTTTTTAATTTGGCGAAAACTTTCAACTCATTTTATACAGAACATTCTATCGGTAACGCAGAGACAATTGAGAAAAAAAACCTTCGCTTACAAATTGCAACCATGACTGCCAATACCATAAAAAGTGGTATGCAATTAATGGGGATTAGAGTACCCGAAAGAATGTAAAATTGGAAGGTATTTATTTACTCCCCCAAAGCAAAATGCTAGAACATTTTTTTCAGACCTTCTTTAAAAGTCAAAGGTTTAAAACCCAATTCATTTTTTGCTTTATCAATAATAAAACCTGTTTTTGCCGGTCGCTTTCCTGCTTGTTTGAAAATGGAAGCATCAACTTTTTCAATCAAATTTTTATCCAAATGAAGGTATTCAGCTGTAGCCAAAGCCATATCGTATGGACTCATTAACTCATCGCCAGAGATATGGAAGATTCCTTTTGCTTTTTTTTGAATAGCTAATAAGATTCCATTTGCTAAATCCTCCACGTAGGTAGGTGTTCGCAATTGATCACTGACCACTTGAATGGATTTTCCCTCAGACAAATTATTTTGGACCCAGCTAACCATATTGTTTCTGTTACCAACTAAAATATTCCCATATACCAATACCGTTCGAATAATACACCAAGAAAGCTTTGACTCCATCACTGATTTTTCGGCTCCTAATTTACTACTCCCATAATAATTAACAGGCGCTGGAATAGCAGATTCAATATAGGGTCCAGCCTCTCCATCAAAAACAAAATCAGTAGAAATATAAATAAAGTTAGCCCCTACCATTTCTGCAGCTCCCAACAAAAATCTAGTAGCAGTAACATTTGTATTCCAACAATGAACCGGATCTTTTTCGCAGTCATCTACTTGGGTAATTGCAGCAGTATGAATAATAATATTCGGGCTATTTTTTGCAATGAATGTATTTACTTCTACTCCATCTGTAATATCTAAGGGAAAATAATCATATCGATTAGATGAAAAAAATGGTAAACGGGAAACTCCTTTTCCAGTAGCAGTGATGCTATAATCCGTTGATTCAATCAAACACTTTACAAGATGCTGACCTAGTAATCCATTTGCACCAGTAATGAGAACTTTCATAAAACAATGGGTATTGATTAAAGAGAAAAAAATATGGTTTTAATCTCCCCAAGATAGAGAGGAAAATTTTAAACACCGACAAAATATTCAAAATTTGAAATCGTTCATTCATCAAAAATAAATAACAATGTCAATCCATTAAAAGCAAATGAAATAAACAATTAAAATTGAAGTAAGGATTTATTTAAAAGTTAAAATTAAAACAAGCCAAAAAAAAATGTATTTACAATTCAAGAACCAAATATTAAATAAAAATATAATGTGCATTGATTAATGATTTTTTAACCGAATAATAAACATCTGGTCGAGCTAATTGACATTAAAAGCTTATTTTTGCATCTTTTTAAGAGTAGAATGTAAATAGGACGGTGCTAATAATCAAATAAACTAAAATTTCAACTCTTTTCATTCAATATGAAAAAAAAAGTAACTAAGATTGGAGTTCTTACCTCAGGAGGAGATGCCCCCGGAATGAATGCCGCCATAAGGGCCGTAGTTAGAACAGGAATTTATCATGGTCTGGAGGTATTTGGAATAATGAGGGGTTATAATGGTATGGTAGACAATGACATTTTTAGAATGGAAAGTAAAAGTGTTGCTAATATTATTCAAAGAGGTGGCACGATTCTAAAAACTTCTAGATGTAAAGAATTTTTTACGCCAGAAGGGAGAAAAAAAGCCTATAGAAATTTAAAGAAGTTGGGGATAAACGGATTGGTAGTCATTGGGGGTGATGGAAGCTTTAGAGGTGCTCAAATTTTCAGTAACGAATATGACATTCCATGTGTTGGCCTTCCTGGTACCATTGACAAGGATATTGCAGGTACAGATTTTACAATAGGATTCGACACTGCAGTAAATACTGCGGTAGAAGCAATCGACAAAATCAGAGACACTGCTGATGCGCATGATCGATTGTTCATTATTGAAGTGATGGGAAGAGATGCAGGTTATATTGCATTGCATAGTGGAATTGCCACTGGTGCAGAAAGTGTGTTAATTCCAGAACGTAAAACAGATATTGAAGCGATCATTAAACAATTGGCTGAAAAAGAAAGACGACACAAATTAGTAAATCTGATCGTTGTGGCAGAAGGAGATGATTTTGGTGGTGCCAATGAAGTTGGTAAAATTATAACTGAACGTTTACCGATGCAGGATGTAAGAGTTTGCATACTCGGCCATATTCAAAGAGGTGGGTCACCGAGTTGCTTTGATAGATTGATAGCAAGTAGAATGGGTTACTCAGCTGTAGAATGTTTAATAGAAGGACGACACAACGTATTTGTTGGAATAGTAAACAATCGCATGCATTATACTCCACTTGATGAAGCGGTTAAAAAGAAACAACGAATCAATGAAGAATGGATGAAAATTGTAAAAATATTGGCTTCCTAATTAGACAATAAATAATACCCAATTTCTTTTAGCCATTACCTATCAAAAAACATTAATAAAAAATATTATGAGCAAAACAATTACAAAATACCTGCACCAAAACATGGATAAGCAAGCGGGTATCAACCATTCCATTAAGAAAACAAAAATCGTTGCTACTGTTGGGCCTGCATGTTCTAGCTACGAAAAATTACTGGAATTGGTTATTGCAGGTGTAAATGTTTTTCGATTGAATTTTTCGCATGGAGCTTATGAAGATAAGTTAGCAATCATCAATCATATAAAAGAAATTAACCGAACTCAACCCTTTAACATTGCTATTTTAGGAGATCTTCAGGGACCTAAATTAAGAGTAGGCGACCTCGAAAATGGAAAGATTGAATTAAAAGATGGCAATACTTTTATATTTACTACAGAAAAAATTGTCGGTACCGCTGAAAAGATTTACGTTTCCTACCCTAACCTTGCACAAGATGTAAAAGTAGGAGAAAGGATTTTTTTGGATGATGGAAAAATGGAATTAAAAGCCGAAGAAATTTTAAATGACAAAGAAATTCGTGTGTCTGTAACATTGGGTGGAATATTAACTCCAAAAAAAGGAGTAAATCTTCCTGATTCTGCACTTACCATGCCATCTCTAACTGAGAAAGATTTGGCCGACCTTGATTTTATTATAGCCAACGAATTGGATTGGGTTGCCCTCTCCTTTGTTCGCAAAGCAAATGATATCATTGATCTTAAAAAACGCATCAAACAACAAAACAGTAAGATCAAAGTAATTTCAAAAATAGAAATGCCTGAAGCTCTTAAAAATATTCGGGATATCATTGTTGAAAGTGATGGTGTAATGGTAGCAAGAGGTGATCTTGGAGTAGAAGTTCCAGTTGAACAAGTTCCAATGATTCAAAAGGAGATTATTCGTAGGTGTATGCGCAGAGCCAAACCAGTCATTGTGGCTACACAGATGATGGAAAGCATGATGGAAAGAACCAAGCCTAATAGAAGCGAAGTAACCGACGTTGCCAACGCTGTATTAGAAGGTGCAGACGCTGTGATGTTGAGTGGTGAAACGGCTATGGGCGAATATCCTAGACTGGTAGTGGAAATGATGAGTAAAATTATTATGGAGGTAGAACGCACTGCATATGATTATGATCGCGATGATATTTTGACACCTCAAGCACACTCTCCTTCCCTGTTGAGTGATGCACTTTGTTATAGTGCCTGTAAGCTTGCGCAAGACGTGAATGCCAACGCTCTAATAGGAATGACCCAGAGTGGATATACTGGCTTTATTTTAAGCAGCTACCGTCCAAAAGCTCCCTTGTTTGTTTTTAGCAAAGAAAAGTCTCTAATTAATCAGCTAAGTTTAAGTTGGGGAGTTCGTGCTTTTTATTATGCTGAAGAAGAAAATTTAGATACGATCATTTTTGACCAGGTGAATATTTTAAAAGAGAGAGGATTTGTAAAGGCCGAAGATGTAGTAGTAAGCACAGGCAGCACTCCTACCAAACTTCACTTACCCACCAATACAATCAAGATTACCATTGTAGCGTAGCGACTATGAATTCTAAAAATAACTTTCAAAGGCCTCCCTCACTGGGAGGTCTTTTGTTTACTACCATTCTTTCCCCCTCTCTATCCGTTGACTCAACCAATCATTGAGAAATAAAAATTACAAATGAATACTTTATTTGTAATCAGATCGTTAGTGGGTAAGTTTTTGTAAATTTAACTTTTGAAAATTGTATAATTTTAAAAAGGACTTTGTAAGAAATGAAACTCTTAAAAATACTTGAAACATTTTAAAATCTAAAGTTACCTATACTTAAATTATGGAAACCTTTGTCATAGTAATAGTGGTTGGTTCAATAATCGGTTTGATTACTGCCTATTGCATTAAAACCATTAATCGATATAAAATGCAAGGACCGACAGACCAATTGGTTCAGGCTCAACAAGCATTGCAGGTTATTCAATTAGAAATAAAAAAACTACAAAAAGAAAAGGAAGATCTTATAAGCCGAGCTACCCATGCCGAAGGTGCCAATAAATTGTTGTTACAAGAATTTGAACAATATCATTTACTACAACAAGAACACCTTAAAACAATTAATCAACTAGCTGTATTACAAACCCAACTCAGTTCAGCCAATGATAAGTTAACCGGACAAAAAGAAGAACTTGAATCTATATCAGAGAAATTCCGTTTCGAATTTAAAAATTTAGCACAAGGTATTTTAGAAGAGAAAACAACTAAGTTCACCCTTGTCAATGAAGAAAATATGAGGGCAATACTTAATCCGCTAAAATCGGAATTGCTAGAGTTTAAGAAAAAAATTGATGACACCTATGACAAAGAAAGTAAAGAAAGATTTACGCTGGGCAAAGAGGTACAAAGGTTAGTTGAAATGAGTCAACAAGTTAGTCAAGAAGCCAATAACCTGACTACTGCTTTAAAAGGAAATAACAAACAACAAGGTAACTGGGGAGAAATGATTTTAGAAAGTATTTTATCTTACAGTGGACTTACCAAAGGAAGAGAATTTGTAACGCAAGAATTTATTAAAGACAATGCGGGTAATATTATTAAAGATGAATTTGGAAAAGGTCTTCAACCAGACGTTACTGTTCTATACCCAGACCAAAGAAAGATTATCATTGATTCAAAAGTTTCACTGATAGCTTGGGAACAATACATTTCTGAAGACAATCCTTTGACGCAAGATCAATTTTTAAAGGAACACATTCAGTCAATAAGAAATCATATTGACGGTTTAAGCAAAAAAAAATATCCAACCTACGCACAAGCGCTAGACTATGTTTTGCTATTTATTCCAATAGAGCCTGCTTTTTTAGAAGCCGTTAAATCAGATTTACAGCTTTGGAAATATGCCTATGACAAACGCATTATGCTGGTAAGTCCAACCAACCTTTTAGCAGTTTTAAAAATAATTGCTGATTTATGGCGAGTAGAGCAACAAAACCAACATGCCATTGAGATTGCTGATAAAGCAGGATTACTTTATGACAAATTTGTAGGATTTATTGAAAATCTAGAAATGGTAGGTAAAAAATTGCAAGATGCACAAATATCATATGATGCTGCATTCAAGCAACTCGGTTCAGGCAAGGGTAATATCATTGGTAAAATTGAAGAATTAAAAAAGATGGGTGCCAATGCAAATAAGCAATTACCCACCAAACTAATTTCTTCATTAAAGATGGATGAATAAACAATCGCCATTTTAAAGTGCACTACCATCTTACAATTAAGGATTTGACCTCCTATTTTTATCAGCTGCACCTTGTTTATCAAATTATCTTAACTATTTATTGTACCCCGATAAGCAATTTTGAATGGATCAATAAAAAAGAGGTTCTAATTTTGAATTGGTCTAACAAAACGCAGGGTACTTTTTAAAATCAATAGCCTCCTTTTTATTTTCATAAATACATAAAGTAGATGGATCCCCTAAATAACAGACTTTATACCCATCGATTGGTCTAGTCAATTAAAAACTACCTTTGCAGCTCATTTTTATGAGTATGACTTTTGATGATTTAAATTTGAACACCCCTTTGCTTTCAGCATTGGATGATCTTGGCTATATCAACCCTACCACCATTCAACGAAAGGTTTTTCCTATAGTGATGTCTGGAAAAGATGTATGTGGTATTGCGCAAACTGGAACTGGTAAAACCTTTGCCTACCTTCTACCCTGCTTAAGACAATGGAAGTTTAGTAAAGACAAAGCCCCGCAAATTCTCATTATTGTTCCCACCCGCGAACTAGTTGCACAGGTAGTAGAATCTGTAAAAGCATTGACCCCCTATATGAGCTTAATTGTAATAGGAGTATACGGAGGAGTAAATATCAATACCCAAAAATCAGTAGTAGAAAAAGGGGTAGATGTATTGGTAGCCACTCCTGGAAGACTCTATGATCTGGCCATGAATGGTGCTTTTAAAACAAAAATGATTAAAAAACTAGTCATTGATGAAGTAGATGAAATGTTAAACTTAGGTTTCAGAACACAGTTGAAAAATATTCTCGATCTACTTCCGCCCAGACGACAAAATCTTTTGTTTTCAGCCACCATCACTGAGGAGGTTGAAGCACTGATCGAAACCTATTTTAACGACCCAGTTAGAGTGGAAGCTGCACCTACTGGTACACCGCTCGAAAATATTATACAATCTGGTTACGAAGTACCCAACTTTTATACAAAAGTGAATCTATTGGAATTGCTATTAAGTGAAGAAAAAAGTATGACCAAGGTATTAATATTCGTAGCTACCAAAAAATTAGCTGATCAATTGTATGATCAACTAGCGGCTAAATTTCCAGATACTGCAGGAGTAATTCATTCAAATAAAGAACAGAATAACCGTTTCAATACTGTAAAACAATTCCAAGAAGGCAATTACCGATTCATCATCGCTACAGATATTGTTGCAAGAGGAATTGACATTACTGAAGTTACCCATGTTATTAATTTTGACACACCAGAAGTTCCAGAAAACTACATTCATCGAATTGGCAGAACAGGAAGAGCAGATAAAAAAGGTATTGCCATTACTTTTATCACAGAGAATGAAAAACCCTCTCTATCGATGATTGAAACACTGATGAAATATAAAGTCCCAATTGTAGCACTACCAAAAAATTTAGTGATATCTGAAGTATTGACAGAAGAAGAAATACCAAAGGTGTTTATGAAAATCATTCAGATAAAGACTCCCAAAAAAGAAGATGTTGGCCCTGCTTTTCACGAAAAATCTGCTAAAAATAGCAAGGTAAATTTTATAGTAAAAAAGAAAGACAGGATGATGAAAAAATATGGAAAGCCAATTACAAGAGGACAAAAAAAATAATGTACCGTTTTTAAATTTGGAGATATTTTTTGAAATTTTTTAAATAATAAAAAAGTATATCCAACCA
>Ga0114978_10000918_pt1 | contig 24795 bp, 18 predicted proteins | sample S_140212_EF_Meta_FD_87027 | JGI IMG/M metagenome (GOLD analysis project Ga0114978, IMG submission 87027) | Freshwater microbial communities from Lake Simoncouche, Canada to study carbon cycling - S_140212_EF_MetaG | ecosystem: Environmental > Aquatic > Freshwater > Lake | place: Lake...
CACCGAGGAACTGGTGAAAGAGGCTTCTTCCTTGCTGAAGGCTCCGCCGGACGAACTGTCCAAAAAGATTGAATCACTTCAAGCCGAGCTACGCGAAGCTCGGAAAGAGCTTGCTAAGCACACCGTGGCATCACTGGCCGATACCGCACTGCACCTCGTCGCCAAAGCGGAAACGATCAATGGGGTCAAGCTGATTGTTCACGATGCGGCAGGCTGCCCGCGTGAGTCACTCAAGGATTTGATCGACCGAATTCGTGAAAAGGCTCCGTCGGTTGTGATTCTGCTGGGACTGGTCGTCGAAGACAAAGTTGCCTTCATTTCCTGCGTCAGCAAAGATGTCCTGGTCTCCAAAGGTCTGAATGCCTCGGACTGCGTCAAAACGGCCGCGAAGGTTTGCGGCGGTGGCGGCGGTGGGCGACCGGAAATGGCCGAAGCGGGTGGTAAAGATCCGGCAAAAATCGCAGAAGCACTGCTCGCGGGTGCCGCCTATTGTCGCGGGAAGTTGGGTGCCTGAGGATGAGAATTTGGGTTGATGGCGATGCGTGTCCCGCCGTAATCAAAGAGATTGTGTTTCGAGCGGCGGTTCGAACCAAGATTCCGCTGACACTCGTCGCCAATCAGCCCATGCAAATTCCTCGTTCAGATTTGATTTCGATTTTGACCGTTCCGTCCGGCCTGAATGTCGCGGATCAGCGGATCGTGGAATTGCTCGATCCCGGTGACCTGGTCATCACGGCAGATATTCCTCTGGCAGCGCATGTTGTCGATAAAGGGGGGACAGCGCTCGATCCGCGCGGCGACCACTATACGCATGAGAATATCGGCGAACGATTAACGATGCGGAATCTTATGGATGGACTGCGGGGTGAGGGTGTCGTCGGTGGAGGCCCACCCCCGTTTAGTGGAAATGATCGGCAGGCGTTTGCCAACCAACTGGACCGCATCCTGGCCAAACGCCGTCCCCCTTCTGCATGACCGCTTGACCTTATGCCAGCTTGACCGCAAAAAAACAGAGGGTCGAGGAATTCCTCCTGAACTTGGCGAGGTGAGGGGTTTTCGTTTGGAAAGACGCTGCGTACTGGGTTTGCGGTGAAACCGAATGTCAGATGAGCCTTCGTCACCACGAATAACGCGAATAGGACAAATCAGAGAAATCCAATTGCGGTAAGCAGGAAAAATCCGAAAAAACTGCGGCGTGGCTCGTAGGGTCGATTTGATCAAGACAAACCTTGAGCGATGGAACTGAACTTCGCCATCAAACCGGAATGCTATGATATCAACGGTTCGGTTTACCGGATGTCATCAAACGGGTCGGGTTGCTCGTGACCCACTTCCGGGTCCAGCAATCGAGGGGGATTCGACGAGTTTGGATACAGCGATTCCGCTTTGGCGGGGCTTTCGTGCAGGGCCTGTTCCACTTTTCGATCGGGCGGTGACTGATAACTGGCTTGAACGATGGTTTGGGGTGGCTTCACGTTGCCATTCGCCATTTGCGATCGCAACGATTGTCTGAGTGCCAGTCGTTCGGATTCTTCAGGGCCTGCGATCAGCACGACATCGTCGACAATAAATCGATCATATTCGCGTCGCATCAGCACCTTCGCACCGTAGCGCTGGTCGCCAAAATTGACAATGACCTCTTTCTCGCCAATCGCCATCGATCGGACTGGGGCTTGTAAAAACGAGTCAGCAGACATCCCGGAATTCGGAACAAATTTGGTTTGGCTCCAGACCATCCGATTGAAATCGCTGGAAGAATTTCCTTGAATCAGATCGAGGGCCTGCTGTTGTTGTTCAGGATTACGACCGAGCGTAATTCCTGCGGCAAAGTCTTGAATGGGGATGAGGATTTCCAAGGTCGATTTGACCGACTCGGGAACTCCGGAAACTTTCCATTGCACATCATCGACCAGGAATTTGCCTCGTTCTTCACGCAACAGATACGTGAATGGGCGATCTCCCTGCGACACCTCGATTTTCGTCAAAGCTCCTTGGAACGTCGCGGAAACATATTTGACGTTCAGGGAGTCGAAGCTTTCGAGTGGCATGGAGGGGACCGTGGCTTCGGACATTTTGTCCCAGACCCGACTGGAGAAATCGTGCGTGGAACAATGTTTGATTTCGTCGAGTTTTCGCTGGGACAAGGCATGGATAAAGACTTCCAGCATCCCCTGGGCAGTGAACAAGGCCGACAGGCGTTTTTCTTGTCGTGATTCAATTTCATAAATGGTGACGTCGGAAACGACATATTTCGGTGTTGATTCCGAGGTAATGTCGGCACCCCGTTGCATGTCGATTTGAACAAACTCGGCTTCGCTGCGAAGCGTAAAGTCTGCCCGGTTCCCACGCAAACGAACCTGAAGCTCGTGATCGGGAAGTTGAGGTTCGGGCAGCTTTGCCTGCTTCAGGTCGGCGAATGAGAGACTTCCTTGATAGAAGTCCTGCTCGCACAAAGCGGATAACTGATCCTTATCTTCCAATTGATAGGCGGCAAGAAACGCCACACAGCGATTGACCGCATGAGCAAGATTCATCACCGAGGGAAGTTTTTCTTCTTCGTCTTTACAGGCAATGGCAATATCGGCTACCTGCCATTTCCCTTTTCGCAGTTCCATGGTGATCACGGTTTCACCCGATTGGCGTGGCAATTTGACAACGGCCAGTTTTTCGTCCAGCGAAGCCGTGGGCCGGAATTTTCCACTGGCCGTCTTACTTTGTGTCACTTTTCGTGTCACCTGTGCTAAGAACGACGGAGGAAGTTCTTCCAGGGCTGTTCGGAGTTTTGGTGTTGTGATGGAAAGGACCTGTTCCCGATCTCCGTGACCCCAAGCGTCCAGGAATTCCCGGACCGTCAGCAGCAGGTCCATCTGTTCCGTGACAGACTTGTAGGCTTCAATCCCTTTTTTCTTTTGCTTGAGATAAATGTCATCAATCACCCATTTACCGGAGTCGTCACGCGCCAATTCGTAGAAGACTTCTTTCTTGTCTTCGCCCACCTGAACGGTGACTCGTTTCTTCTCGTCCGAGACTTGTTCGACATCCACGATCAATGTCTTGCCGTCGGGGATCCGGAGAATCTTCAGATCTTCCAACGCCGTCGCTGTCCGCAGCGCACGTTTGTTGAAATCCTCCGAGGTCACCACCTTGAGTCCATCAAGGTTTTGAGCCTCGAGATTTTTGGCGAAGGCGTTGATGGCACGGCTCTCAATCAAATGAGCGCAGCCGGAGCCGAATCCAACCATGCAAAGTGCAAGGCCAGTAAACCACATCAGAGAGCGAATCGCGGGTGACATGCGTGCCATCCTTGGCGAGTTGGCGCAGCGGTTGCGCGGACTCAAAAGTCTGACAAAAACAAAAATTGGAAAATGGGAGGAGGGGCTTCTCTCAGATTCTGAATTTTCGGTCAAGATCATTTGATCGCAGATTTCATCAGAATTTGACAAAATCGGCAAAATTGTTCGCTCGTGCTGCGTCGGGATGTTCACCCACTTCACGCGGGTGGTCACCAAAATCACCGTCAAGTGGCCCTCGATATGCGCGATGATTTCAGTCGTTTACTTGAGTAATCGATGAATTGCCTTGAGCAGAACCTCTTCCACTTCTGGTGCGGTGCGAGAAACAACACCGGTTTCGTACCCCCCTTCCCCGTAAGAGATTGCCGTCCCAATGTAACCCGGCCCGTAGTCACCGTACCCGGCCGTGCAGACGAAGCGATCAGGGCGCATTCTCTGGGCAGCGAGCTGGTACTCGACAAAAATCTCTCCGGGCAGACCCAGAATGACCGCCTGACCCAAGCGGAGGCTGGTCAGGTCAATTGTCATGCCTGCCGCCATCCGCCGTGCAAAGGCGATATCTTTGGCCGCGCGGATTCGTTCCAGCGGGCGCCCGTTTTCGTTTTGTAATACCTTTTCCAACTCGCCTAAATCTCGTAATCGGTCTCGAACAGGAAGTGAAACCGGTTCGACTCGCCATTCGATATCGGCCACCGTGATGGGGGTTCGTTTGGTCTTTTTCCAAGCCTGTTCCATCCCTGCCGCAAGCCGTTCGGTTAATTCCCGCCGCGCCTGATCGGTCCCATTGTTATATTTGCCAGCGGCAAGATTTCCCCCGGCCCCGTTGAAATGGAGATGAACCAGCTTCGGTTCTTTCTGATCACGCACGGCTCGGGCCAGTCCAACAAAATCTGCACTGACAGCCCCTTTTCCATAATGGCTTTGCGGGTGCGTTGCATAATAGGTGATTGAAATGAGTGGTGTGTCACCATCCCAAAAGCTCAATAACTTTAACTCAGGGTCAATCAGTCCTTCCGGAGCAGCGATCGCAGCAGGGTCGGTTGAAGCACTGTAGCGTACGATTTTGACCTTGCCATCCTCTCCGAGAATACGACGATTCGAAGCGACACGATCGACACGTGACTGACCGACGCCGATCTGCGTAAACGATCGCGCCGCAGGAATCGAGTTCTTCACCACCAGTTCCAGTCGCTTGAGCACATCTTTGATAAAGGGGACATCACACGCTTTCCCCTCGATTCCAAATGGCATCAGGAGTTCCGCTTCACTGAGATCACAGCCGGGAGCATCATGCTGGTGCAAAGCGTGAACAGCAACCCGCGTCGCTGTCGTCCCCGCGCCTCGTGCCAGGGCTTCACGCCAGGCATCGTATCCCGAGTTTCCCAGCCCCACGAAATCAACTGCACACAGCACAATCGGTTCTGCGGCTCCCAGGATCACAACACCACGCACAAACAGAGGGTCGTCGATCTTCACCGCTTCCGGGACGAATCCTTCGCAAAGGGGCGATCCGATGGGGGGAGTGACATCCAGTTGAAATGACGCCACCCGCAACGATTGTGCCTCGACAAAATGAGCAGTCAGCAGGCTGAGAACAAGTCCTGCAAACCAGATGAGCGTCGGCCTGTGCATGGTTTCTCCTTGGAATCAAACTCGAAAACGGGTTGTGGTGAGTTCTGACAATTCTCGTGCAGAACTCGATGCAAGTATAACGCGGCATGGCGGTTTCCCGCGCGGAACCAGAAAGAAAGGTGACCAGGAATCAGACGAATAATCTGAATAAAAACGAGGAGAAAAAGCCAAGATGGAATCCGAAGAAACGCCGAACTGCTCCTGATTCAGGTTGCTGAAAATCTGAAATTTGCATGAAATCTTGGCCTTCGCTGCGAGTTGGCCGGGTCGTATGAAGAAAATTTGGTCTCAGGTGAGTAGACTAACCACTTGCTCGATCTTCGGCCTGACCGCTGGACTCGACAGTGCTCACGATGCGATTCAAGAAGACCGCTCGTCCAAGGTGTTCTTTGTGAGATCCTCATTTTGAAGTTTGGTATCTCAATCAGGGAGATTTTCCATGCAAATCACGCGATCGATTGGCCTGCTGAGCGGATTCCTGCTTTGGGGCATTTGTGTTCAAATCACTTGGGCCGACCTCGCGGTCACAACGTCCGACTCCCTGGTGGCGTTTTTACCGGAGGGTGCGATTGGATCGCTGGAAGTCACGCAACTTGGGCCGCTCATCGAACGAGTCGAAACCTCGGGGGTGTTGCAGATGGTGCTCGATAGCCCCCAATGGCGCGAAGCACTGAAGCAAGACGGTCTGCAACAAGCCATGGCGGGAAAGGCGATCGCAGAAGGACAATTGGGGATGAGCCTTTGGCAGTTTGCCAAAATCTATCTGGGTGACCGAATCGTACTGGGGGTTTATCCCCCCGCTCAACCCGGAGGACAACCCGATGGTGTGATCATTCTTCGCGTCGACGAGGCTCAGTCGCTGACGAAATTATGGGATCGATTATCCCCTCTGCTCCCATTGGCTGGTGGTAAAATTCGGGTCGGGGACCCTGCTGGCGGGGGACATCTCCTGACCTTTGAAGATGGACACCAGGCGGTGATTCGGGATCGATGGGTCGTGATCAGTAAAATCAAACCCCTGCTCGAACAGACGCTGCAAAACTTAACGCTGCCGGAATCGAAATCGGTGGGGCTGACGGAAACGGCTGCATGGAAACAAATGGCCACCCAACTGGGGACCAAACACCATGCACAACTGTGCATCAACCTGGCTCGATTGACCGAACTGGCTGGGCACCGGTTTATTCCCGCGAAACTCGATAACCCAGTCTTTTCGCTCTTATTTGGGGGATATTTGGAACTCGCCGCCGGTAGCCCCTATCTCGGGATGACGCTGGATATTCGCGAGCACGATTTTCAATTGCGGAGTACCGTAGCCGGAGATCCCACTCAATTGGATGCCGCTCATCGTCCGTTCGTCCTTGAGGGAGAATCGGCATTGCAAGCAGAAGTTCCAGCACTCAAAACGCCGCTGAACGGATTTTCGCTGACTCGTGATTATGCGAATTGGTATCGGCATCGCGAAGCATTGCTCGAGGGGGCATTGCTTCCCAATTTTGATAAATTTGAAACAGGACTGGCGATTTTTCTGGCCGGACGTGATTTCAGTGAAGATGTGCTGCCGATGCTGGGGCAACGCTTGACGCTCGTCAGTGTTCCGCAGAGCTTCGCTCATCTCAAGGGAAAACCAGGGGTCCAGCTCCCCGGATTTGCCCTGCTGTTTGATCTGGCCAAACCGACCGAGGCCAATGACCTGTTAAATCTAGTCTTTCAGACCGTGGTGCTCGTCAGCAATCTGCAGGCGACCCAAGAAGGACGACCGACCTTTGTGCTTTCTTCGGAAAGCTATCGAGAAACACAGGTGGCGTTCGCCAAATATGTAAAGCAGCCAGCGGGAGACGCATTGCCGATTTCTTACAATTTTCAGCCTGCGTCGGCCCGGGTCGGAAATCGGTATGTCTTTGCCACCAGTCTCGAAACCTGTCGTCAATTGATCGATACCCTCAAAGAGGACGAGGCTTCGCCGCAGACGATCCGACCGATACCGACGGAAGGTGTGCGAGATCTTTTTCTGGACATTTCTCCGGTTGTTGCGGCAGATTTGTTGCAACGGAACGAGCAGGTACTGCATGCACAAAACCTGCAACAGGGAAAGTCGGCCGAGCAATCCAAACAGGAACTGGAAACGCTGTTCGAATTCCTGCGTCAATTGACACCCGTTTCCTTTTCTTCGACACGCCATGTCGATCGCTGGGTGCTCGAACTGCATGGGGGCTGGAAATAAGTTTTGTTTGACTTGAGGGAAAATCAGGCGACTCGCCCTGCAAATCCCTTAGAACGAAAGCAAATCCGTCTGAACGAAAGAAATTGCATGAAGGCGAATCCTGCTCTTGTCCCCTACGATTCTACTGCCAACGGGGCTTGGACAGCCCTTGAAGCGGCACATCTCTTGAATCGAGCACAATTCGGCTTCACTCCCGCAGAACTCGATCGGGCCACGAACGACGGGTTCGAAGTGACGCTACGGCGGTTGCTTGATCCACAGCCGGAATCTCTGGAATTTCTGCAAGCGGATGCCAGCCTGCGACAGGCCGCGATCAATACCGGAAATCTGGATCATCTCAAGATCTGGTGGCTGTACCGGATGAGGTTTTCGGCGAATCCTCTTACAGAAAAGCTGACGCTCTTCTGGCATAATCATTTCGCAACATCGAACGCCAAAGTCAATTCTGTTCCTTATATGCTCGCACAGAATGAGTTGATTCGTGCGAACGCCGCAGGAGATTTTAAAGCGTTATTACACGGAATATCCCGCGATACCGCGATGCTGATTTGGCTTGATGGGAATGCCAACCGCAAGCGTCACCCGAACGAAAACTTCGCTCGCGAGATCATGGAGTTATTCGCGCTGGGGGTCGGAAACTATACCGAGCGAGATATTCAGGAGGCGGCCCGCGCCTTTACCGGTTGGCATGTCCGTGACGGCGAATTCTGGAGAAATCGACAGCAACACGATGATTCCATTAAGACGGTCTTTGGTCAAACCGGACTTTTTGACGGAAACGATATCGTTGATCTCTGTCTGGCCCAACCCGCCTGCCCTCGCTTCCTGGCGCTCAAGCTGGTAAGAACCTTTGTCTGCCCGGAACCACCCGAGGAGATGCTGGCGATACTGGCAACCCGAATTCGGGCAGCGGATTTCCAACTGAAAACGGTTTTACAAGAGCTCTTTTCGTCACAATGGTTTTTTGCCCGCGAAAACCGCCGCAGGGTGATCAAGTCGCCTCTCGATCTGGTTCAAGGGACCCTGCGAATGGCCACCGATCCCATTCGCTGGCCGGGGGTCGTTCGTTTGCTGGCGGATCTAGGCCAGGATGTTTTTTCCCCTCCCTCCGTCAAAGGTTGGGAAGGAGGACGATTATGGATCAGTTCGTCATCGTTGTTGCAACGAGCCAATTTTGCGACGGAATTGATCACCACAGACCAATATGGCCCACTTTCTCCCCGTCTCCGTCTGCTAGCGAATGAAAGTGCTGATGCGGTGGTTGAACTGTTGCAGCGCTGGCTGCTCAGCGATGCCATTGATGACAAAATTTCTGCGGAATTACTCAAGTTTTTCCAGGCGACCGAAGGAACCTCGGAACAAAAACTGAGGGGATTGCTGCAACTGGCGTTGAGTCTTCCCGAGTATCAATTGCAGTAATTGGGTATAGGCCTTGAGAGAAGATCTCGGGCTCGCATGACGAACTGCCTTGCGGTCATCTGTCACGTCTCATGGCCATCTCTGCAGGAAGAACGCTGCCCCTTTGAGACCACAGGACGAATTGTTTTCGGTGCAAACAACGTCTTGGTGCTAAGGAAGATCCCAGGCTTGCGCGGCAGGATTACGTTCGTGAGGAAGTCCTTTGTTACGAGCCGTGAGAATTTTTTCTTTATCCCGCAAAGTTTACCCGAGACGGGCTTTCATCGCGGAACCGGCAACCTTCTGAAAACGTGACCGTGAAACGATCAAAGTACAGCGTGAAACCGCCGACAGAATTGAGGGTCAATTGTGCGATGTCGGTCGAAGGGAATTTCGTCCCCAACTTGCACACTCACCCAACTTGCACAGTCAAATGATACCTTGAAATAAACGTCTCTTGCCGCGAACGCATGGTGGTCCTGCCACGTTCGTTCGCGTAGATCACCGGGAAAGTCATGGATTCGATGTCAGCAATTTCAGTGGATGATTAAACGCTTTCCGGCCCCCAATAAGAACCGACACCCGTTGATTCGCCAGAAAGACGCCGCACCAGATGATTTCTCAATTTTATCGACGATATAGCGTCGCAATCCTCTGGCTCGTGGGGCTCAGCTTTCCATGGCTCTTTCATCAGTCCGAACAAATGCGTTCGAACAACGATATTGAAACATGGCTCCCACGCGAAACGCCCGTCCGCCTGCTGTATGAAGAATTCAAGCAGGATTTCGGTGCCGAGGAAATCATCGTCGTCGGACTTCCTCGCGAATCCGCCGATCCGGCACTGGTCGAAGCCTTTGCTGGACGCATGGAACGACTCAAAGGAATTCGTCTCTGCTGGACTCCCGACCGAATGACGGCCCGGATGCGTGAGTTTGGTGTGGAAGAACAGACCGCACGCGACCGACTCGATGGGCTGCTCACCTCAAAGTCGGGAGAACTGATCGGTGTGGTGGCAATGCTTTCCGAAGCAGGCGTCAAAGATCGATCTCAGGTGGTTGACGAGATCAAGCAGACACTCGCCTATTGCCAGTTGCCGCTGGATGCGGTCGCACTGACCGGTGCTCCGGTCATTGTGACCGAACTGGATCGTCTGGGGAGTCAAAAATCGAGTCGCCAGTTCTTCCTGCTAACCTGCGGAATCAGTCTCTGCCTGCTGTACTACTCGTTCGGCCATTGGGGTTTGTCACTGGCGGTACTGGGAACCGCCTTGTGGGGAATTTTCCTGAATCAAACGGTGATGGTGTTGCTCGGTGGAGAAATGAACTTCATCATGGGGTCACTCTCGGTGATGGTCATGATTTTTACGTTGTCCATCGCGGTACATGTCGTGAGCTACTACGACAGTAATCGCAAGGAAGGTCTTGCCGAGCCATTGGCTGCGGCAGTGATGGAATCGTGGAACCCCTGCATGCTCTCGACGCTGACGACATTGCTGGGTCTGGTTTCATTAAACGTCAGTACGATTCTTCCCGTCAGCCAGTTCGGATATGCCGCCGCTTGCGGATCCATCGTCGCCTTGATCGTCGGACTGGGGGTCACCCCCGCCTTGCTGACCGTCATGCCCGAGTGTACGGTTCGATCCGTCCGGTATCAGATTAATTTTCGAGAATGGGGTGCGGGAGTTGCCGCTCACCGCTGGAGTCTGCTCACAGGGTCTGCGATCCTGCTGGGAATGACCGCGATGGGTATTCTTCAGTTAGAGCCGAGCATCAATCCTACGGAATTCCTCCCGCGTAAAAGTAAGGTCCTGGCCGATCTGCACAAGATTGAGACCGACCTGACCAACATCGACTCGATTGAAGCGGTCGTGGATCTCGGCAGCGAAAAACTTGCCTTCATGGACCAACTCCAAAAGGTCCGTCTGATTGAAGCGAAGATCGCAGCTCATCCCGGTGTCCGCCATACGCTCTCACTCGCTTCGTTCTTTCCGGAAGAATTGCCGGAAAACACGATGGCCGCAGCGCGAATTCTTGGTCATGCCAAATCGTATTCAGGTGAAGAAGGCCTGATCTCGGGAGGCCAGCGACTCTGGAGAATCTCGGCACGGATTCGACACGATGCAAACCTCAGCCCTGTCGATGTGTTGAACCAGTTAACCGAACAACTGGCAGAAGACCCCGTCCATTTTACGGGACTAACTCCTCTGCTAAAAAATGCACAACAAGAAATCTTCGACGGATTCTGGCAAAGCTTTACCGCCGCTTGTCTGACGATTTCGATCGTGATGATTCTTTCATTACGGTCGATCGTCGCGGGAGTCATCGCCATGATTCCCAACATCATTCCGATCTGGCTGGTATTTGGTGGGGTTGGCTTTCTGGGGATGCCTGTCGATATCGGCATGATGATGACAGGCAGTATCGCATTGGGAATCTCGGTCGACTGTACTTTCCACTTCCTCGTGAAGTATCAGGCCGCCTACAACAAAGGGGCGACGTCCAAAGAAGCGGTGCTGCAGGCGCTGGAACATTCCGGCGAGCCTATGCTCGATTCCACGTTGATCTCGGCCTTGGGGATGCTCGCCCTATGCTTCAGTAGCTTCGCCCCAACCGCCCGGTTCGGGTGCCTAATGGCGGCACAGATGACTGCGTCGCTGTTAGGAGAACTGGTGCTGCTTCCCGCGATGCTGTGTTGCCGCCCTAGTCGACGAAGTGAGTTGGAAACGAAATCAACGACCGAGGAACTGAAGAACGAGTTTTCCAACGAACAGAAGATCGATTCCGAAACGATCGAGACAGCAGAAGTGGGACCCGAAATTCATCCGTTTCCCGCCGAAATGCCATCGGTCCCCCGAAGGATCAGGGCCGCCCGGTAGGTTCGGTGGGCCGGGTGGTTGGTTCCCCGCGTGCCAAGTCCAAGACGATGCGGTAAGCCAATCACGTGCTATCATCATTATTGTATGTCCCCAAATGACTCGCGAATCATTCGACCAGGCGGAACTGGCCAAAGTTCTGATGCGCCAGCGGCTGCATGAATAACGTCAGTCCCACCCCACCGTGATTCTGTGTCACGACTCCAATCGTGTGAATCGAGACGCGTCGAGTGCGGTTAAACTGACGTGCCTCATTCACAATCTGGTCAGGTGTTCCATCGGTTGGCTCACCATCCGAAAGAAAATAGATCGCCTCGGGCTGCAACTCGAAGGCGGCGTTGAGGGCAGCCCGAGAGGCGGTCCCCAACTTTACACCACGCTCCGAAATGGTTCTCGTCGCAAACTGCTTCGCCTCGATCGTGGCCGGGACGAGTCGTGGTTGCCAGACCGTTGGGCTATTATCAAAAAAGATCAGGCCAAAGGCGACCTGCTCGGGCAACGACTCGATCACTTTCACCAAGGCCTGTTTGGCTCGTTCAATTGGCTGCCCGCGCATGCTGCCCGAGGTGTCCAGTACGAACACCATCCGTTTGGCACAGATGGGAATCCCGTAATAAGTCCGGACCTGCTCCCCCTGAATCACCTCTGGCAAAACATCTCCCAGCGGCGGAAAGTCAAACTTCGACCGATTTTCTGTCCACCAGATTTTCCATTCTCGATCATTATCACGAAATTTTTGCGAGGTGAGCCGCGTCAGGTATTGGATCACATCATGCTGGATGAGTCCCTCGGTTTTTGGGAGCAAATCGATCAGAAAATCGACCGCTTCGGGCTCGCGGATTTGAGAGAACGCCTGAACCAAGGCCCGTCGATACCCAAAATGCTCGTCAAACTTCTTTGCCTTGGATAGCAACAAAAGCGAACGCAGAGCTTCAGCGTCCCCCTGCGTTGCCGCATCATCAATGACGGTGATCGGGACCAAATAATTCGATTTCGCAGAGGCCAGAAAATCATCGAGAATTTTCTGGATCTCGACCTGTTGCGACTCGTCCTCGTCTGGAGCCAGGGCGCGTAATAATTCGATTTGATTTGACTCGCCCGCCGACGACTTGCGAAGCGATTTTTTCAGCTCGTCGATCAGGAAGAGACCCACATCGGGGTCACTCGACAGTTTCCGCAACCCGCGCTGTGCGGCGACTCGAACCTGAGTTTCGGGGTCACTGAATCCCCGTTTCAGCAAAAACTCGGCCGTCTCTGGCCGAGCCAACTCGGCAAATCGATCGACAGCCGCCACACGGGCCTCGGTCGATTTCTTTTTCATCTCTTTCAGGAACGACTGTTTGGCGGTGACGAATTCGGCGTCGGGCGGGGTTGCGACCGTAGCACTGATTTGAACCTGGCAAAGCCCTGCAACCAGCAAACCCGTCAGCCAGTTTGTCTCTTTTCTCATGCTCTGCCCCTGCTGTTCCAATCCGTTCCTACGACTTCGTCATCCACCAATCATAGCGAAACTTTCCCTGACGGAGTCAGTGAAAGGAAAGAAGCCGCTCGAACTTCGAGCGGCTTCTTGACGAACGGTAATCTCATCGGGCATAGGTCTGAGGTTCGACGAATCTCAGCCGATTACTTTGGTAGTTCCACCGCCGGTGGCGGCGTAGCAACACCAGCATCACGTTTTCCTGCCTCAGACGGGGGAGTGCTCACGATGGGGGTTTCGCCTGCACAGCCGATCAGAGAGAACAGCAGCACGAACAGAATGCCTCGTTGGCAGTAAATCATAGTTGCCTCATTACTGGAGTGATGTCTTTGAAGGGGTCAATTAAAAGTCACCGACGGTGTTCCCATCAGAGATGCCTGCAAGATACTGCTTGAAGAGCACCCCATCAATGTTCATCGAGATGGCCCGGACGGCACCATCTGCCATCGCAAAGTGAACGATGCCGGTGTGATCGGATGAAAACCGATACCAAGTTGGAGTCGTGCTCAAACCCCAAGCGGTGGGAAGGGCTCCTGAACCCATCCAGGAATGGCTGTATTGCAGTGCGCTGCCGATCGGACGGTCACCGATCGATTCCCCAAACAGCACGGAATTCGAAGTTCCATCGGTGAAGTTGCCAAGCTTGTTCGGATTTCTCTGCAGAAACGCCCCTTTGTACTTGTCGAATCCCGGCACTTCGCCGAGATATCCTGAAACTCCCATGTAATTCGTCGGTGCAACCGGATCCCAACCACCCGCAACAGAACCGTATGCTCCTTGAATTGTTCCCGTTCCCGCACTGGGTGAGTACAGATTGGTCAAAACGAAGAATCCTTTTTGAGGAATTAACGAATTCGTGGTAGGACACAGAAATCCCGGTAGCTTCTTCAACGAGGCGTTGTAACATCCATCCACCCAGAACCAGTAATCCTGCCCAAACAAATCGACCTTCAGCTGGTCACGTTCTAGCGTTTGATACAGATTTGCCTGGTCGATAAACGGAAGGAGAAAAACCAGAGGACTTGCAAAAGACTGCATATCATACGGAATAAATCCCTTCGGCCCCAATTCACCCGAGGGAATGGTCGTATTGGAAGCCTCGAAGTTGTGCACCGCCAGTGCCAGTTGCTTCATGTTATTCTTGCACTGGGTTCGCCTAGCCGCCTCGCGGGCCTGTTGTACCGCTGGCAGCAGCAGCGCGATCAATACGGCAATGATGGCAATCACCACCAGCAGTTCGATCAAAGTGAAACCCGATTGGCGACGAAGCTTTGGCTCAGGCCTTTGAGAAATCAATCGTTTCATTTCGTAAACTCCAAAAATCAGATGAACTACAAAACCAAAATACCATGAACGCCATGCGAAATTGCTGTTCCGCGTTCACGGAAAATTAACATAGCAAAATCAGGACCAAATGGAAGTGTTTTCTTCCTTCTGTCGAAAATTCGGTAGAAGCGTTTTCGTAACTATTTGAATGAAAAGGTTTTATCCAGATTCTTCGGTTTTCAGAAGTCTCCTTCCCTTGCACGCCTGATTGATCGAGATTCCTCGTTTCCATCAAAATTGCCTAAGGAATATGCATGAATCGACTGCTGAATGATGATTTTCAATACAACGTCCACAACCGGTCCAGACTCGTTCCGCGGTTTCAGCGATCTTCTGTCATTACGGACTTGCACCAGAAGACTCTCTCGATCCAACTCGTTTCGATTCAAAGTCACCTCGATTTGTCCCGTTTGCAGATCGGTTGATCGTGCTGTCGAAATCGCTGGAAATGCTGTATAGAATGCTTTGCAACCATGAGGAGTGGTGAATGATCCAAGTTCGTGGTTAACCCGTGAAATCTCATCGGCCTCAAAGCCGTTCCTGATCCGCTTCCCACAAGTTCACCCTCAATGGAGGATGGAAATCGAGGTTTTTCCCGATGGATTGTTTTTTCGCGGCGATCACATGGAGTCCTCAGGCTGGCGATCCTGATTTCTGGGGCTGGGTCGTCACAATTGCCTATTTTGTGGCGTGTGTGCTTTGTTTTTTGGCAGGCCGCAAGGAGCTGGCAGAATGTCGCAAGCACGGATCGAAGGGCATTGCTTGGTTCTGGTTCGGGCTGGCGGTCCTGTTGCTGGGTTTGGGGGTAAATAAGCAACTTGACTTGCAAACATTACTGACTCAAATTGGTCGGCAATCCGCCAAGCAAGGGGGCTGGTTTGCCCAGCGAAAGAAGATTCAATGGATCTTGCTGCTGGCGGGGGCGGCATGCGGAGTGGCGAGTTTGGGTTGGGGCTATTATTTCATTCGCCATCGGTGGCGAGACTGTCGGCTGGCGTTCCTGGGAATCGTGTTTTTGCTCGGATTTGTTGTCATTCGCGCTGCCTCGATTCAACACGTTGATCGCCTCTTCCTGAAAGTTCCCCATCTTGGCCATCCGCTGAATGCGGGGTTGGAATTGAGTGGCACGATCCTGATTGGTTTGGGAGCCCTGCTGCAAGTGAGGCCAGACCCCAGACCATCCCAGTCCCGTTTCTAAGCCTCACCACCCTCGTCGTCGTCGTCTGGAAGGTGAAAAGAATGCAGGAAGCGGTGATAGATCGGAGCCAGGATGATTGCCATCAGCGATAAAAAGACGATTCCGCTGAACAGGCAATACGCGACCGCAAACAACTTGCCGCTGACTGTTGTCAAGGGAGTCACCGGCCCCATCCCCGTGAGAATCATCGAGGCATTCAGTAGCGAATCGATCCAGGACATTTCGCCAAAAAAGTGGTAGCCCCATGTTCCAAACCCCAACGAGACGACAATCACCCCCAGTGTCATCAAAAAGCTGCCGATCAGCCGTGTGAGGAAAACCAACTTCGTCGCAATCGGCTCGTTTTTATTCTCGTACATAACATCTCCCGATGGGCAGCAATGAGGGGTCCCCTCAGCGGCCAGATTCCTGCACACAGTCTCGTGAATTCCTTCGTGACTGGACTCTCTTTCCTTGCGATTGTCAACACAATTGGGTGTGAATCGACCAATCGATCATTCTTGATTCGACATCATGAGGTAACCGGTGACGCGGGGAGTTGCCGAACGATATTCCGATTGAAACGATTTAACAGCCTCGGTCACGAAATTGCCGCAGCGAACTCTCATGATCATTGAAGCCGAAATCCTGAACTCGTCGAAATGAATGACGAATTATTCGCGATCGGTGGAACCGTATGCGTTATGCGTTTGTGTAGCGCGATCTTGGAGATGAGAGATGATTCGGACTGCATCCATGGCAGCCCTGCTGGGAATGGTTCTGTTCGGCCAATTGCAAGCACAGGACCAGGGACTACCCCCTGCCCCCGGTTTTTCCGTCAGCGACGCACCACCGCTTCCTCCCGGTGCAACACGGCTCCCGTTAAACGGTGCTCCGGCTCCCGGCGGGATACCCGGCCCCAGCGGTTTCCCCGGCGGCGGAGGTCTGCCCGGTGCCGGCGGGTTGCCCGGGATGGGAGCGATGCCCGGAGGCGGCGGGTTGCCGGGTGGCAGTGGCCTGCCGGGTATGGGAGCGATGCCCGGTGCGGGCGGCCTGCCAGGAATGGGGGGAATTCCTGGAGTCGGCGGAAAAGCGAACAACCCGACTGGGATGCTCGGTGGCGGGTTATCATCCGGCCTGATGGGTGGAGGACTTTCCCCAACCTCCCCCTTCTCCCCCTTAGCGATGGCCTTTCCCCCCTTGATGATGTACCAGTTACTGAAATCCAATTCCGCACTGGCACCAGGTGGCGACGGTGTCGGTCGGTTGTTCCCGCAGACTGATCGATTTCGTACCTATGGCTGGTTTGATGGTGGTGCCGTTTGGAATTCGACCCGCCCAGACAGCGGCTTTAATGGCCCTTACAATGCCGTTGATCTCGATGGAGTCATGTTCAATCAGGCCTACATCGTCGCCGAAATGAAGCGACAACCGAATGCCGACTTTGGTATCGGTGGCCGAGTTGACCTGCTGTACGGAAATGATTACTTCCTCGCGCAATCGAGTGGATTTGATACCAGACTGAACTCCGAGGGTGATTACGGCGTCGCGATACCCCAGGCGTATATTGACCTGGGAAACGACGAATTTTCTGTACAAATCGGGCACTTTTATACCCTCGTCGGCTACGAAGGAATCCCGTCGCCGAACAATTTTTTCTATTCCCACGCCTACAGTTATCAATTTGCCGGACCATTTACCGAATGGGGAGCCCTCGCTTCGTGGAGACCAAGCAGCAACTGGGAACTTCAGGCAGGTCCCGTCGATGGCTGGAATGCACTGGATGCCGCTCAGAGCCACATCAATTTCCTGGGGAAAGTTAAGTATGCCAGCGACGACAAAAATTGGTGGTCTTCGTTCGCTATCATCACCGGAAACATGCCCAACAATCCCGCAGGCCTCCTTGGGGTGATTCCCGATAACGCCAATCGGACTCGCTATAGCTTCCTTGTCGACCGCAAGCTCACCAGTAATCTGGAATATGTCTTTCATCAATGGCTGGGGGTCCAGCAAAGTGGAACCGCCAGTGGGTCCACGGCGAACTGGTACGGGATCGATCAATACCTGTTTTACACCGTCAACACCAAATGGAAAGTGGGGGGGCGAGTCGAATGGTTTCGCGACGAGGAAGGGACACGCGTCGGTTTGAATCAACCCGATAACCCCAATAAACCCCCGCTTCCCGGTAACTTCGTCTCTCTCACCGTCGGCCCGAATTATTCCCCCTCCCCCAACCTGATTGTCCGTCCAGAACTTCGTTACGACACCTATGATGGTGCCGCTCGCCCCTATGACGATGGACGGAAAACTCAGCAATTGATGCTCGGAATCGATATGATCATGAAGTTCTAAGACGGCGGATCACCCAGAAGATCAAGCGGTCTCCAGGATCACGGGGGCCGAAACAGCCTCGATCAAGAGATGAGATCAAGAAAAAGCTTGGCTGTGGGAGTGACTTTCCACTCCCACTCTGATCTGATGAGCGTTCTCCCTTTTTGAATGACGCTTAATCAGGATCATCCGCAGCAGGCTGTTTGGCTGTTGCTTTTCCACCGCAGAGACTTGAGGCTCATGCATTTCCTCTCCCGTGAAGCAACGGTTGCCAAACCCGATTTTAACCGCTGGCTGGTCCCACCGGCCGCGATCTCTGTCCACATGTGCATTGGCGAAGTCTACGGATTCAGTGTCTTCAATGTCCCACTTACCCAGGGGGAAGCAGGCTGGACCATTCCACAGGTCGGCTGGATTTACTCGATCGCCCTATTCATGCTGGGAATCTCGGCCGCATTCCTCGGAAAATGGGTCGAACGGAGCGGGCCACGCAAGACGATGGTCGCCAGTTGCGTCTGCTTCTGCGGCGGGTTGCTCATTTCGGCAATCGGGGTCAAGCTGAAAATCATCGGACTCTTGTATCTCGGTTACGGTGTGATCGGTGGAGTCGGTTTGGGTCTCGGCTATATCTCACCCGTTTCCACGCTGATGAAATGGTTCCCCGATCGCCCCGGGATGGCGACAGGAATGGCCATTATGGGATTCGGTGGCGGAGCTTTGATCGGGGCCCCACTGGGGGTAAAACTGATGGACCATTTCCGCTCGACAACCTCGACCGGTGTTGCCGAAGCGTTCGTCGTCATGGCCATGTTGTATGCGATTTCGATGCTGTTCGGGGCGTGTCTGATTCGCGTCCCGCCTGAGGGCTGGAAACCGGAGGGCTGGAAACCCGAACAGCAAACGAAACCGCTGATGACCAATGCACACGTCTCGGTCGATCAGGCCTGGAAGACTCCCCAATTCTGGTGCCTCTGGATCGTGCTCTGCATGAACGTCAGCGCAGGAATCGGAATCCTTGGTCAAGCCTCGAAAATGTGTTCCGACATGTTCGGTGTCAGCGCCGCCGTCGGAGGTGGCTTTGCAGGATTGCTGAGTCTCTTCAATATGGGGGGCCGCTTTGTCTGGTCATCAATCTCGGATTATACCGGTCGCAAGGTCGTTTATTCCCTCTATTTTTTGCTCGGCGCAATCTTGTACTGCGCTGTCCCCTGGACACAGCAGCTACAGAATAAAATGCTATTCGTGGCTGTGACGGCGAGCATCATTTCGATGTATGGCGGCGGGTTTGCCACGATCCCGGCCTATTTACGCGACCTGTTCGGAACCTATCAGATCGGCGCCATTCACGGACGCCTGATCACCGCCTGGTCCGTCGCGGCACTGCTGGGACCGAGTCTCGTCAATTACATTTCCACCGCCCGCATTGCAGCAGGAGTCCCCAAGGCCGAGGCATACAATTCGACCATGTACCTGATGGCCGGGCTCTTATTGATCGGCCTGATCGCCAATCTCTTGGTTCGACCGGTTGATCCGAAACACCACGTCAAAGACGCTTTCAAAGCCTGAACCCATGAAAACCATTACGCTCACCGTTGCCTGGATCTGGATCGCAGTACCCCTCTGCTGGGGCATTTATCAGTCCGTACAAAAATCACTCCCTTTATTTAGTAACCAGTCACAGCCCGCAGCAGTGGGCCAGCCTGCAAAATAACCGGAATCACCTGCTTACCACATCACCCGTGGCATCGCCACCACCACGTTCCGGCGACCAGCGATTGGGTGACAAGATGTCTTAAATCTTTATCAAAAAGAATCCCCAAGCGGACGAAATTTAAGCCAATAACTTTTCCACAACCTTACCAGCAACGTCCGTCAACCTGACATCAAGGCCACGATGCCGGAACGTGAGTCGTTGATGATCCAGTCCAAATAATCGAAGTAATGTTGCATGAAAATCGTGCGTGTGAACCCCCTCATCCGCAACCTGCCACCCGAGATCGTCACTCTTTCCAATCACTTGCCCCCCTTTCACGCCCCCTCCTGCCATCCACATACTGAAACAATGCGGGTGATGATCGCGCCCGGCACTGGGACCTGGCGCGGCATTTTCGGTGATGGCGGTCCGGCCAAATTCTGTCGCCCAAACGACCAGTGTTGAGTCAAGTAACCCCCGTTGCTTGAGGTCGCATAACAGAGCCCCAATCGGTTGATCGACCTCCTGACACTGAGTCCGCAGTTCCCCCTCGAGATTTTTATGCTGATCCCATGTTCGCTGAAATAGGGACACAACCCGGACACCCCGTTCTACCAAACGCCGGGCCAGCAGACAGTTTCTCGAAAATGTCCCTTGCTGTCCCGGCCGGTTGATACCGTAGCTCTCGTGCGTTTCCGCTGTTTCCCCAGCAAGATCGATCAGTTCCGGAGCGGCAATCTGCATCCGAAACGCAAGCTCGTAGGCCGCAATTCGAGCGTCGATCTCGGGGTCGTGGACTTGTTGCTGCTTGAATTGATTTAATCGCCGCACCGCATCAAACTGTGCTCGATTCCATTCCGGGCGAATGCCATCAGGAGTATCCAGATTCAAGATGGCCTCGCCCTGATTGCGAAAAAGAACTCCCTGATGGACGGATGGCAAATATCCATTTCCCCACGCCATCGCCCGCGCCACTGGGCCACGATGATTGATCAACGCGACAAAGGCCGGAAGATTCTGCGATTCGCTTCCCAGCCCATACGTGAGCCACGCACCAAAACTCGGACGCCCCGGCTGGTCACGGCCGGTGATCATTTCCAGTTCGCCCGGTGCGTGATCGAATGCCGCATGATGCATCGATCGAATCAGCCCAATCTCGTCGGCACAAGCCCCAATCTGCGGTAGCAGCTCCGACATCTCCATGCCACATTCGCCATACCTTCGAAACGGAAAACGGCTACCCATCAGGCGAGATTGGGCGGGTTTGATAAACGAAAAACGAATCCCGCTTAAAAAGGATTCGGGAATCGGCTGGCCATCCAACTTCAATAATTCTGGCTTGGGGTCAAATAAATCGAGGTGGCTGGTTCCCCCCGCCAGAAAAATAAAAATGCATCGCTTGGCCCCGCCAGAAACATGAGACGGCTGCGGACAGAGTCCCCCCCCTGCCCTAGCCCCAGCTCCGGTCCCAGTCCCAGTAGATTCCGTGGCCAGTAACCCGTCACGGTCCAGCAATCCCGCCAACGCAGCAAGACCCGCCCCGCCCGCACTGCCGGTAAAGAAGCGCCGCCGACTCAATAAGACCTGATCCGCGATGGACTGCATGGCTACTCCCTCGTTATCAATTCATCCAGGTTTAAGAGCGTTCGTGCGACACCGTGCCAGACGGCTTCCTCCGTTGCCGCACCTCGTCGTTGCTCGTCTAGCAGATCTCGCAATACCTGCAGTTCCCCTGAGGATGCTGTCCGCGAAAGAGACCAGGAAAAACCAGCCTGAATACGCCCCACATCGTCTGCGGCATGACTCTGCATCCGACGTCCTAAAGCCCGTGCACATTCGTCCATGGCGGGTTCATTCAGCAGTGTCAGAGCCTGAATGGGTGTCGTTGAACGGTCCCGAGACATCAGGCACTGATTTCCGTCAGGTCCATCGAACGCTGCAATCATCGGATAGGGAAAGGTCCGCTGCATGTGAACGTACAATCCCCGACGATAGGGACTCCCTTTCGATTCCTGAAATCGTTCATTTTTCAGTTCGCTCAATTGACTGAGCCCCCGTGGCAAAGCAGGCTGTATCGAGGGGCCTCCCACAGCAAGATCCAGCAATCCACTCGCAGCCAATGCCAGATCCCGTACTATTTCCGCTTCAACACGATACCGGTTTTGACGCCACAACAACCGATTTTCCGGATCAATCGGGGAAGGAATTTCGGGTTGAACCGAAGATTGCCGATAGGTTGCGGATGTCACCAGCAAGCGGATGAGCGACTTGCGACTCCAAGGCCGCAGAACAATCGCCGCATTGCTACCAGATTCGCCCGGAAAAGAATGGCCAGCAAAGTGAGCGGCAAGCCAATCCAGTAACTCGGGATGCGTCGGGGGTTCCCCTTTTCGACCAAAGTTTTCTGGTGTCGGGACAAGACCGCGACCAAACAGATGTTGCCACACGTGATCAACCGCCACACGCGCGGTCAGCGGATGTTCGGGGGCCACTAACCAGCGAGCGAGGTCGAGTCGATCGGGATTCGTACCACGCATTTTTAACGGGGGAAGAAATCCAGGGACACCAGGTAAAACCGTGAGTCCGGGGTCCAGAAAATTCCCTCGTCGATGAATTCGAGTGAGACGTTCTGCCGCTTTCAGTGTCGGAAAATCCCCTTCCTGTGCAGGATCGGATGCATTAAAGAAGGCATAAAACTGATAATATTCCCGATGAGAGATCGGATCGTACTTGTGCGTATGGCATTCGGCACAATTGAAGGTCAACCCCATCCAGACTGCGGCGGTCACTGCGGTGCGATCCTTAATCGCTTTTGAGCGGAATTCTTCGGCGTCGGCCCCACCCGCAGAATTATGCAAGGTATTCCGATGAAAGGCCGTCGCAATCCGCTCGCTCACCCCCGACTCGGCAAGCAAATCTCCCGCCAGTTGCTGAATCGTAAATTGGTCATACAACAGATCGTCATTGATCGCCTGAATCACCCAATCGCGATACCGCCAGAGGTGGGGGCGTGGAATATCATTTTCATACCCATCACTCTCGGCAAACCGGGCCAGATCCAGCCAATGCTTCCCCCATCGCTCACCAAAGTGCTTTGAGTCCAGCAATCGATCAACCAGTTCCTCATAGGCTTCAGCCCGGCGATCATTGACAAACGTTTCAACCTGCTCGGGCAAAGGTGGCAACCCCAGCAGATCAAGACTCAGCCGACGAATTAACGTCGCCCGGCTCGCTTCGACGGCAGGTTGTAACCCTTCTCGTTCGAGTCGTGCCAGAACAAATCGATCCACCGGATGCCGGCTCGCATGCTCACGCGAGGAAGCAGGAACCTGGGGCAGCGTCATCGGGCGAAACGACCAATGGTCGCTCTGTTGTTCCGTCCCGGCGAATTCCTCTGGCCAAACCGCCCCGGTATCAATCCAGTTTTTCAGGAGCTCGATTTCTGTCACCGACAGCGGTTCACCCCCTTGGGGCATCTGCTTCGTGAGATCTGTCGTGGTCAGGCGGGTCATCAATTCACTCGACTCACTTCGCAGCGCAACAATCACAGGCCCGGAATCACCACCAAGCAACGCCCGCCGGCGAAGATCCAATCGCAAGCCCCCCTCCTGAACCTCAGGTCCATGACAGGAAATACATCGAGCGACCAGTAACGGCCTGACCTGGGTGGAAAAAACGGCAGCGGGAAAAGGAGCGTCCGACTCGGCAGCACAAACACCGGTCAGAGGGGTGAAAACCATACCCAGAATCACGCCTATCATCACCGTCAATCCGAATCGGCAAAACAGGTACGAGAGGTTTTTCGTATTCATGGGCATTCCATTGGAACGATTGGCACCCCTTCATGGCAAACTGGGTTTGCAGTACGGGGTCGATAACCACAAGAAAACAATGCCAAGGCTGGAGACCAGTACAAGAGATTCATTGTCCACGTTGCAGGCGTGAAACACAAGAGATTTGCACAAACGGTATCACGGCAACGTGAGTATCGCGACCAGATTGAGTCACGAGAGGAGCCATAGGGACACGGGGCTAGCTTGAAAATGCGTTGCGTTGTTGCTCAAATTTTTCGAATCATCGGTATTGATCACGTTTCATTTGGAGCGGAATGATGGCTCGAGCGGAAGTATTTACGCCTGATGAAGTTGTGGTTGTACATGTCGTGAATCGCGCGGTTCGTCGCTGCGACCTGCTGGATGACGACCCCGTGACTAGAACGAATTACGATCATCGCAAAGTCCTGATTGAAAATCCGTGACAGCGATTGGCCGTAGTCTTCGGCATCGACCTGCTGGGATTCGCCATCATGTCCAACCATTGTCATTGGATTTGATTCTCAGGTCTCGTCCGGATGTCGTGTCAACACATCGTGGTGTGGGCCAATCGCGAAGACAATGAGCTGGGAAAATTTTAGCAGAGTCGCTTTCGAGCGGTTCGTTTATTGGATGAGGCGGCGCTGTGGGCCTGTGCCGCGCATAATCCTGATTTATTGGACTTAATCTCTTTTTCTAAACTCTGGGGAACTCAGGGCCACGCGGAAGCCGACGTAGTTGGAGCGAGTGTCCGGAGGAAAATGACAGCCCCGGTTCCCTGACTTGCCTGACACTGCGGGACGCATCCAATCGCCGCCACGGATCATTCGGCTAGAGCCCTCCTCGGGGCCAGTGGGATCGCTGACCGCGTCCTCGGGGTAGTCACCAGCCCAGTCGCTGCACCACTCCTTCACATTTCCGTGCATATCATACAGACCCCAGTCGCTCATATCCTTCTTGCCGACTGGCTGCGACATGCCTTTACTGTTCGAATTGAACCAGCCGTAGTCATTAGCTAATTCCAGCCCTCCAAATCCGAACGGCGCGTTACTGCCAGACCGGCATGCGTACTCCCACTCCGCCTCCGTCGGTAAGCGATACACCCGACCGGCCGCCCGCTCCTCGGGCAATTCCGAAAGCCTCTTGCAGAATTCGACAGCATCCTCCCATGAAACCTGATCGACGGGATGATTCGAGCTATCAACGCCATTAACCTGATCACCGTGAAAGTAACTCGGGTTGTTGCCCATCAACTTCAAATACTGGGCCTGAGTCACCTCGAAAGCGCCTAGGAGTCTGTCTGAATACGCCAATTTAAGTCAGTTTATCATAAAACGCAAAAACTGTTTTTTGGCATGCGATTAGCTCTGGGAGAAACTTTGGTTTTTGAGGAAAATATTCTGTGAAAAATCGGGGGGTTGCAGTCGCACAGAGTGGTTTTTTATATGGATTTCTCTCTGGGATCTCGATTCAACTTGGCACAATCAACGAACTCCTGAACAACTTTAATAAGTTGTGTGTTAGTGCAACCAGTCGCCATTCGGCTTTCATCTTTTCGAG
>Ga0114978_10000919_pt1 | contig 24792 bp, 27 predicted proteins | sample S_140212_EF_Meta_FD_87027 | JGI IMG/M metagenome (GOLD analysis project Ga0114978, IMG submission 87027) | Freshwater microbial communities from Lake Simoncouche, Canada to study carbon cycling - S_140212_EF_MetaG | ecosystem: Environmental > Aquatic > Freshwater > Lake | place: Lake...
AAAAAAAAAAATTTAAATAAAATTAATAAAAATAAAAAAAAAAAAAAAAAAAAATTTTATAAATAAAGGTATTTAAAAAATTTTTAAAAAAAAAAAAAAAATAAAATTAATTTTAATTGGCTATGGAAATGAATTAAATAAAATAAAAAAATATATAACTTCAAATAGACTGAAAAAAAATGTTGTGATTATTGATAAATGTATAAACCCTTATCCCTACATAAAAAATTCAGATTTATTTATATTAACGTCCAAATATGAAGGTTTTGCAAATGTTATTGTTGAGTCTGTTGCTTTAAATACTCCTGTAATTTCAGCAAATTGCAATTCTGGTCCAAGCGAGATACTGCTAAATGGCAAAGGCGGTGAGTTATATAAACCGAATTCCATTAATGATTTAATTAATAAAATAAATAATTTTTTTAAAGATCCCAAAATATTAAAATCCAAAACTGTTCTAGCCAAAAAATTTCTTTATAGATTTGAAAAAATACATAGCGCAAAAATGTATAATAAAATTTTTGATAAAATATAATTTAAATCAGATATGATTCTTAAAAAAGGTGGTCTTCGTCTTAAAAACAAGATCAAAAAAGATAATCATTTCTATCCTTTGGTTTCAATTATTACAGTAGTTCGCAATGGTGAAAAATATTTAAAACAAACTATTAATAGCGTACTAAATCAGTCTTATAGAAATATTGAATATTTAATAATAGACGGAGATTCAAAAGATAAAACTCTAAAAATAATCAAAAAATATAATAGCAAAATTGATTATTGGATAAGCCAGAAAGATAATGGATTATGGGACGCTATGAACAAAGGTATAAAATTAGCAAGAGGATCAATTATTGGAATTATAAATTCAGATGACACCTATAATAAAAACGCTGTAAAAACTGCTGTAAACTATTTAAAAAATAATTTTGATTTTGTATTTGGTAGCGTTCAAAAATATAAATTGTTAACCGGATTTAAACCATGGAAAATAAAGTTTAGTTTCGGATTTTATACTTCTCATTCTGTTGGTTTTTTTATAAAAACTAAAGCGCAAAAAAAAGTTGGTTTTTACAATACTAAATTCTTAAGCGCTGATTTAGACTTATTTTATAGAATGATAATTAAACACAAATTAGTTGGGACTGCATCAAAGAGAGGTGAAATATTTGGCAAATTTAGAACAGGTGGTTTTTCATCAAAGATAAAATATATTGATCATTTAAAGGATTTAAACCAAATAAGAATTAATAATAATCAAAACAAAATTTTTGTTTATATGCTCTTTTTATATAAAATTATTAAAAATTTTAAAAAAATTCTTAAATAAAGATTTCATGCAAATTGCTAAAAAAATCGGGATAGTTGTTTTAACTTGGAATGATTCTAAAAATACAATCGAATGCTTAAATAGCATAATAAAAAGTGATTATAATAAATACGATATAATTTTGGTTAATAATAACTCCAAAAAAGATCATATTTTACAAATCAAAAAATGGGGAGGTAAAAAAATATTAGAAATAAATAAGAACTATAAGATTGGTAATACCGGTCAAAAAAAAATATATTTATTAAATAGTAATAAAGTTAAAAATCAAAAATGGGCTGTGAATCTTGGTTGTACAGCAGGTTTAAATTTGGGATATAAATTTTGTCTAAATCAAAAATATGATTTTATTGCCAGAATTGATTGTGATTTTATAATAACCAAAAACTATTTGTCGGGTATGATAAAATCATTAACAGCCGATGAAGATATCGTCGCAATATCTCCTAAAATTATGCATGCCTCACTTAGATGGAATGTTTTGTGGCATAATTTTAAATTTAAATGGAACTTTTTAAAGTTCCAAAAAACAATGAATTTAAAAAAATATAGATTAGCTGATAATAAAATTTTAATTGGTGAAAAAGAAGTTGATGCTATTTGTGGCTGCTGCTCAGTTTATCGCACTAGTATATTAAAAAAAAGCGGTTTGGGTGATGAAGACTTTTTCTTTGGACCTGAAGATATAGAGCTATCTTTTAGATTAAAAAAATTTGGTAAACTAATAGCTAATCTAAATTATAAAACTTATCATAAAGTAGCGAGTAGCATTGATGTGTCAGGGATTAGACCGAGAGCGTACTTTGAGGCTATAGGATGGCTATTACTAATTAAAAAAATTGGCTCAATATCTGATAAATTTTTAGGTTACTCTTATTTTTTGTTACGCGTTCCTTATTATTTAATATTAAGTATTTCCAAAAAAAATAATAACGAAAGATGCTATGGCTTTTGTGAAGGCGTGCTGGATTTCTTTAAAAAATATTAAATAAATTATATTAAATATATAATTTTTTTTAAACCACTAGTTATATTAGTAAATTTTCTTATTTTAAAAATTTTTTTTAGTAGTACATTAGATCCATGAGTTTTATCCATCTCACCTTTTCTACTATTTCTAAACTGTATTCTACTTTTTTTTATTAGAATTCTACCAATAATATTAGTAATTTTTAAAATATTTATCGGATTAGAAGAGCAAATATTAACAATAGGATTATTATTAATTTTTTGTGAAATTGATTTTACAAATACTTTAACTACATCATCTACATATGTAAAATCTCTTAAACTTTTACCGTGATTATATAAAATAATCGCTTTCCGCTTATTTATTTTTTTTATTGCAGAATAAATGAACATATCAGGTCTCCCCATAGGTCCATACACTGTAAATAATCTAAAAATAATATAAGGAATTTTTAACTCTTTAAGTTTTTTTCTAATTAAATCTTCACACTTTAACTTTGTAACTGCATAATAATTAATAGGATTTAATTTAAAATTTTCTTTAATCGGAAATTTTTTTTGTTCGCCATAAACTGAGCTTGATGAAGAAAATATAAATTTTTTGACTTTTATAAGTCTTAGGATTTTTAATAAATTTTTAGTAGCAAGAATATTGTTATCCTTATAACTAGCAGGATCCTTAAATGAATATATCACACCAGGTTGTCCCGCTAAATGGAATATGAAATCAGGTTTTATTTCTAAAATACTTTTTTTAGATAAATTGTAATTGCATAAATTAATATTTAAAAATTTAAAATTTTTTTTTTTTTTAAGTATATTTGTTCTTTTTTTTTTAAGACTAATTGAATAATACTTATTTAAAGAGTCTAATCCGTAAACCCTGTTGTTTTGATTCTTTAATAACTCTTTAGCAAGATGAAAACCTATAAACCCGCTCGAACCTGTTATTAAATATTTCATTTAATTAGTTTTAAATCCTATAATAAAAGAAAGAATTTTGTTAATTAAATAATTAAAATTTACTTTATAAACAACTAAGTATTCCTGAAAAGCAGTTTGTTCGAGTCTTCTACTCCAAAAATTTATAGAAAAAAAATTATTATATTTATTACTTAAGTTATTATTATTAATACTTTTAAACGTAAGGTAGTAAGGAAAAAATTTTATTTGAAAAAACTTCCTCGCGAACATCATTAATTTAATATCAATTGCCAATGTACAATATTTAAATATATCAACTTTTCTGAAAAACTCTTTCAAAATTTTTCTGTCAAAAAACAAACTACTAGTACCAGAAATAAAAGGCCAATCATTAATTATATATCTATAAAATAAATATTTTTTGTAAAATGGAAATAATATTTTATTATATTTTTTTTTTTGCTCTAAATAATTATAAGAAAAGTTTTGATACAAATTGTTATTAATTTTATCGCTGATTTTAAGAATTTTTTTTAGTTTATCTTTACAAAAAAAATCATCACCGTCTAATAAGCAAATAATTTTACCTTTGGAGGCTAATAAAAGTTTTTTAACTTTAATAATCTGATTCAACTCAGGAATTTTTGAAAAACTTTTTGAATAAAAATATTTGATATTTTTATATTTTAAATAATTATTAATTTTTATATTTCTTGCTTTTGAAGTGTCGAATATTAAAATTTCAAAATTTCCTAGGTACGTCTGTTTTAAACACGAATCTATACATCTAAAAATATATTTTTCTTGATTATGAGTATTAATAAGAATTGAAAATTGCATAAAATTAAATAATTAAGTATTTATAGATTTTTTAATTAATTAAATGATAAAAAAACATAATATACCAATTATTTTGCTTCTTGGCGGAAAAGGTGAAAGATTTGATTATAAAGAAAATATTCCAAAACACCTAGTTAAAATTAATAAAAAACCATTTTTAATAATACTTTTAGATTATTATTTTTCTAATAATTTTAAAATATTCTTCTTACCACTAGGACATAAAATAGATCAATATATAAAGTTTTTTAAAAATATTAATAATATAAAAAATTATAATCTTAATATTTTAAATAAAAAATTAAGTAATTTTAATCTTAAAAAAAAAAATATATTTTTATTTAATGCAAAAAAAAATTCAAATAAACTGCAAAGAATATTAAAAACATTGAAGTATATTAAAAATAGTCCAATTCTTGGTGCTTGTTACGGAGATACAATAGCAGATATTAATTTTAAAAAAAATTTAGCTCTTTTAAAAAACAAGCAAAATAAAGCAAGCTTGGTTTGTTATAAAACTAGATCTCCTTATGGGATTATTAAAATAAAGAATAAATATGTAAAAAAATTTATAGAAAAACCTATAATGAAAGATCCAATCAATATTGGTTTTTATTTTTTTAAAAAAGAGATTTTTAAAAATAAATTTAATACCTCTAAGGATTTAGAGACTTTTTTATTACCAAAATTAGCAAAAAATAAAAATTTAATTTCGTTTCTTCATAAGAAAAAACATTATACTGTTAATAATGAAAAAGATTTAATTTATTTAAAAAATAAAGTTAAAAATAAAAAAATATTTTAAATGTCTAAAAAAAATATTCTCATTACTGGTGGATTTGGATTGCTTGGTAGAAATCTTTTTAAACTATTAAATTTAAAAAAATATAACGTATTTATACTTGATAAAAAAAAAAACTTTTTTAAAAAGTTTGAATTAAATATTAAAAAAAAAATATTATTGTAGGAAATTATTTAAACAAGGAATTAATTACTAAAATTATAAAAAAAAATAAAATTAATATAATATTTCATGCGGGTGCTACGACCCAAGTTTTAGAAGCTCTAGATAATCCTGAAACAACCTATGCAAATAATATTTTTGGTACAATCAATTTATTAGAAGCGATAAGAAAAATTGATAAAAAAATAATCTTTATTTTTTCTTCTTCGGACAAAGCGTACGGTGAAGTAAAATCAGAATCATATAAAGAAAATACCAATCTAAACGGTATTTTTCCTTACGATTTATCAAAAACATGTGCAGATTTAATCTGCCAATCTTACTCTAAGGTTTATAATCTTAAAGTCGGCATCCTTAGATGTGGAAATTTATACGGACCTGGCGATTTAAACATGAAGAGAATTGTACCAGAAACTATAATTTCTGCTCTTATGAATAAAAATATTATTATTAGATCTAATGGAAAACTTATCAGAGATTATCTGCACGTTAATGATGCTGCTAATGCTTATTTTTTGTTAATGAAGAAATTGTCAGATTTTCAAGAAAATTTGCGGATATATAATGTGGGCTCAAAATATAATTTATCAGTTCTAGACCTAGTTAAAATGATACTAAACATCATAAATAATAAAAAAACTAAAATAATAGTTAAAAACTATTCTAAAAATGAAATCAAATTCCAAAAATTAAACTATAATAAAATAACTAAAGAATTAAAATGGCAACAAAAAATAAATATGAATGAAGGTCTTAAAAATACTATTGACTGGTACAAAGAGCGCTTAAATTCACTAAAATTAAAATTTACAATAAATAAAATATAAAAAATTATTATAAATTTGATTTAATAAAAAATAACATTAATATCAAAAAAAATCGCGGGGTGGAGCAGTCTGGTAGCTCGTCAGGCTCATAACCTGAAGGTCCTTGGTTCAAATCCAAGCCCCGCAACCAAATACAAATTATTTTTAATTTTTAAAAAGAGTTATCTAAAAAAAAAGATATCTAATTGATATACTTGCCCTGTTTTTTTATCTCCCATTACTCTATCGACTGACCATATTTTAAATTTTTTTTTACTTAAAAAATCCAAAACATCTTTTAATAATTTTTGACCTTCGTATAACTCAATCAAGCTAACTTCTATTAATAAAAAATTTACAATATTAAGTAAATTTCTTGATCCTTTTAAAACTTCCATCTCATAACCCTGCGTATCAATCTTTAAAAGGTAAGGACTCTTGTAATTTACGACCAAATCAAAATAGTCATCCATTTTTTTCATCGTTACGGGCTCCTGTCCTGCTGTTATGCTTTCTGGCTTTAAATTTGTATGTTTCGGGAGTATCTTAAGAATGCTACTTGATTCACTGTTTTCAGAAATATTAATTATTGTTTTTTTATTTTTATTACCGATAGCCACTCTTTCTTCTATAATCCAATTAACTTTATTATTATTCTTAAAATTTTTGGCTATATTTGACAATTTTTTATGTGCAGAAGATAAGGGTTCAAAACTTATAATACTACCTTCAAAACCATTATTAACAATTTTTACTGCGAACTGACCTTTATTAGCTCCCACGTCTAGAATTGTATTAATTTTTTTACCTTTGATTGTATTAATTAAATTAATATCGGGATCATAAATAAAATTTAGATTAGATATTTTGTAGCCAAATAAATTAAAAAAATTATTAATTAACTTTTTCATAAAAAGATTAATTAAAAAAAAATTTAATTAATCTACATATATAATTTATTTCTTTTAACGAATGTTCTTCAGAAATCGGGAGGCTTAATATTTTTTTTCCCAAGCCATTGCAATTATTTAGCTTTTTTTTATAATTAAAAAAACTTAACTCATTAAGCATATAAGGATAATGTATCATGGTTTCTACCTTATTCTTTTTAAGGAACCATCTTAATTTATCCCTATCTTTATCTAATCTAATTACAAATTGATGATAAGAATAACTGAAATTTTTTTTATAATCATATAGTTTTATATTTTTTACTAATTTTAAATTTTGATGATATAATTTTGCTATATCCCTTCTTTTTTTAATTGCCTTATCGTATTTTTTTATTTTCTCTCTAATTAAACAAGAGTTAATGCAATCCAATCTTGAGTTTCTCCCTATAAATTTATGGTCATATTTATCTAAAGCTCCATGATTTCTGTACCTAATACAAAAGTTAAAAATTTTTTTATTATTCGTAACAATTGCACCTCCATCACCTATTCCGCCTATATTTTTACTAGGAAAAAAACTAAAAGTGCCAATATCTCCAAAAGTTCCTACGTGTCTTCCATTAATCAAACTTCCTTGGGCTTGAGCGCAATCTTCTATTATTTTTATCTTTCTTCCTCCGATAATTTTTTTAACAGAGATCATATCTGCAGGATTTCCATATAAGTGAACTGGAATTATACAAGAGGTATTTTTATTAATTTTATTTTTTAAATCTGACAGACAAATTGTATAATCATTAAGATTAACATCACATAAAATTAATTTAAAACCGTTGTTCATTACAGCTGCCGCTGTAGATATCCATGTGTTTGCTGGAACAATAATTTCTGAATTTTTTTTAAGCTCTAAACTCTTTATTGCAATCTCTAATGCGTCAGTTCCGTTTGCAACAGCTATTGAATATTTAGAATTAACAAATCTTGAGAATTCTTTCTGAAAATTAATTATTTCTTCGCCACCAATAAGTTGATTATTTTTTAATAAATTATTTATTTTATAAAAAAGTAATTTTTTATTTGGTATTAACTTATAAAGATTGGTAAAATTAACATTCATAAATTTAACTATATATATTCTAATATTATTTAAATAATATCAAAAAAAGATAAATGACAAAAATATTGATTTTAGGTTTTTCCAGTATAGCTAAAAGAAGAATTATTCCAGCAATTAAAAAAATTAATTATTTAAAATTTGACGTTGCGTCTAAAAAAATCAACAATAAAGATATTGGTCAAGAATTCACATACAATTCCTATTTTAAAGCAATTAACACTTCTAATGCAGAAATAGTATATGTTTCACTCCCTAATTCTCTCCACTATAAATTTGCCAAATTAGCTCTTATGAAAAATAAACATGTAATTGTGGACAAACCGATTACTATTAGTCATAAAAATTTAATTAAATTAATAGATTTAGCAAAAAAAAAAAAATTATTAGTAGCAGAATCAATTTTATTTAATTACCATAATCAATTCTATAAAATTAAAAAATTTTTATATAATAAGAAAATTCAGAGTATAATAATGAATTTTAATATTCCTAGATTGAAAAAAAATGATACCAAATCTTCAGTAAAATTAGGTGGAGGATGTATTAATGATATGTCGTCTTATTGCGGTGCTGTTTTAAGACTATTTTTTAAAGATTATAAAATAACAAGTGTAATCAGGCGGGATCAAAATAAACTTAACAAAAGTTTTTCAATACATTGTGAGAATATTAAAAATCAAACTGAATTTTATGGAAATTTTTCTCATAATTCTGAATATTCAAATGATATTAAAATTATTGGAAAAAATTTCTGGATAAAACTTTATAGATTCTGCGCACCGCCAAGTAATATAAATATGTTGATTTATATCTCAAAAAATAACAAATTAAAAAAATTATATGCTGGCAAAGACGATACTTTTAAAAATTTTTTTAAGATATTTTTATTAAAATTAAAAAATAAACAATATAACTTTTACTTCAAAAGTATATTGCAAGATTCTCTATTGAGAAAAAAAATAAATAATTTTAAATAAATGATAAAAATTTTTGAAATCAACTTAGATAAATTAAGAGATAAAATAAAAAAATATGAAAAAACATCAGTTAAAAATATTAGTCATTTGATTAAAATTCATAAAAAATTAAACAAAAAAGAAACAATGAATTCTAAACTTTGTTCCATTTATGATTTAAAAGATTGGAGAATAAAACATGGTAAAATTTTTCACAAATCTAAACAATTCTTTTCCATTCAGGGTGTAAAGGTAACTTTGGCCAAAAGAGAAGTTAAAAAATGGGATCAATTAATATTAAATCAACCTCATGGTGGAATTTTAGCATTTTTAGTTAGGGAAACAAAGGAGTACGGTATTGAATTTTTGCTTTGTCTTAGATCGGAACCAGGTGATAAAAACATAAAATTTTGTCCATCCTTTTCTGCTACCAAGTCCAATATAAATCTTGCTCACGGTGGAAAAAAAACAGATTTAACAGATATAATATTAAATTCTAAAGGGTCCTCAATTATTGCAAAAACTATTCATAATGAAGAGGGTGCAAGATTCTGGAGAAAAAAAAATGAAAATTGGCTAGTTTGGCTTAAGGATCCTTATAATAAAGAGATTAATCAAGAAAATTTTGTCTGGGCTAATATTTGGCAAATTAAAAAATTATGCCTTGAGAATTGTTTAATTAATCCATTTGTTAAAACAATACTTTTTATGATTTAATTTATTAATTATTTTAATATTGTTATTAAACACTTAAATTAAATGAATAAAAGAAAATGAAACCAATCTTAATTGATAAAAAATTATACAAAGATAAAAGGGGATATTTTCAAGAAATTTTAAAAATTAATGAAATTCCATTTAATTTTGAAATAAAGTTTACCGCAATGTCTTATTCAAAAAAAAATGTAATAAGAGGCTTGCATTTTCAAAAAAAAAATCGTCAGGCCAAAATAATAACAATAATTAAAGGGAAAGTATTAGATGTCTGTGTTAATTTAAGAAAACATTCTAAAAATTTTGGTAAAATATATAAATTTTTATTAACACCAGGCAAAGTTCTGATTATACCTGATTATTATGCTCATGGATTTGAGTGCTTAAGTAAAGATACTTATTTATTTTATCATTTAAATAATTACCAAGATAAAAAAAATGAGGGAGGAATTATATACGACGACAAAGAATTAAAAATTAATTGGAATACAAAGAATCCTGTTTTGTCTAATAGAGATAAATCTTTAATGTCATTCGAAGAATTTAGAAAAAAAATCAAAACACTTTAGTTTAAGTAATTAAATAAAAAGGTCGTAAATTATTTTAAAATTCCTTCTATAATTTTGCTATATTTGTTTAGAATTTTATCTTTATTAAAATTATTTAAAATATGTTTTCTTGCTAATAACAAATTATTCTTTTTTACTTTTGTGCAAAAAATAATGCCTGAAGCAAAATCTTGCAAATTAAATGGTTTGGCTAAATATCCATTTTTTTTATGTCGTATAATTTCATTTAAACCACCAATATCGAAACTTACCACTGGAAGTTTAGACAAAATGGACTCGACCGCTATTTGTGGTAAAGATTCTTGTCTTGAAGAAACTGCCGCAATATCCGAAGCCGAATGATAAAGTGCCTGCTTTTTTTCATCTTTCTCAAAAGCAAAAAAATTAAAGTAAAAATTATTTATCTTTTCTCTATAATTATCATATCCTCCTAGAACTATAATTTCATATTCAGATGATAAACCTTTTAAAAAATTTAAAGAACTAATAAATAAATCTCCTCCTTTTCTAAAATTATTTAATCCGCCATGAGCTCCTAAGAATATATATTTCTTTTCAAAATTTAATCTAAGTTTTTCACATGCCTTTTTCTTTGAAACTCTATTCCAAAAACTAGTCTCGATAGGGTTATATACGCAGTGAATATTAAAATTCTTCATTAAAGAAGATTTTTTAGCCTGCTCAGCTAGCCATTTACTATTTGCAATAATAGTAATTTTTTTTGGATCTAAATATTTTTTTTTCATATTCCACACATATTTATTAATATCTAGCCCCTTCTCTAATGAAGATCTTTTAGAGTAATTAGTCTTAAATCTATTGTTAATAGCAAAATGTTCGGAACCGCAAAACGCCCACATATCATGCAAAGTCCAAACTATTGGTTTCTTAATTTTATAAATCTCTCTTAAAGAAATAGTTTCATTTCCAATCCAGTGCATATTAATTAAATCAAATTTATTATAATTAAATTTTAATGAACTAAATATATTTAATGAATGACGGGTTTTATTTCTATCGTCAAATAATTTTAATAATAATCTTGAAATAAAATTTTTACATTTACATATTAATGTATTTTTATCACTAAATAAATAACTGATAATAAAATTTTTTTTTAAAACTTTTCCTACTCTTTGAGCGGCAATTGCGGCTCCTCCTTCATTTAATGATTCTGAAATAATCAAAATTTTTTTCATAAGAAAAACCTTTTTATAAATTGACAAAATCTTTTTAAAAAATTATTTTTTAAGAAAGTTTTAATTTGATCAACAACATAATCATTTTCACGTAATAATATTGGTAATTTAAAAATTTTTTTAGATGTAAATTTAAAATTTAAATTTTTTTTATCATTAAAAAATGAATTACTAGAAAATTCATCAAATCCATTATTTTTGGTCAAAGATACTTTTGGGTTCAAACAAAGTCCTTTATTATCAAAGATTGATGCATACCAAAATACTGCCCAAGTATTTATTATATTTTCTTGATTTCTAGTAATTTGTGAAAAGAAATTATAGCTATTATCAAGATTAAATTCTTTAATTTTTTTTTTACTCCATTTATTTGTTATTAATTTTGGATTCTTAATAAAAAATTTCCATCTATCTCTCCAAGTTGCCCATCCCCAACAATTCATAACTCTCCATAAAAATCCATCATATTTTTCATTCGAGATATCAATATTATAATTCCAGCCAGAAATATGCCAAACTTCTTTTTTAGAAAAATAAAAATCTAATGAATAGTTCATAAAATTTAAAAAATTTTTACTGACTAGCAAATCATCTTCTAAAAATATCGCTTTGTTATGTTTTTTAAATATATAATTAGCGCCTGAAATAATATTATTTGATAAACCTAAATTTTTTTTTCTTTCTATAATTATTATTTTTTTAAAACCTTTTAATTTTGAAATATACTTCCTTACTTTTTTAACGTTAAATTTGTCAGAATTATCTATATAGCCGTCAGAAAAAATATATAAAATGGTGTCCTTGCTTTCGTCATTTTTTAATAAAGAATTGATTAATAATTTAGTTTTTTTAATTCTTTGATAACAAAAAATGACAACTGGTGATAATTTGATCATAAAATAATTTAAATAAATATTTTAAAAGTATACAAATAAAGGATGATTAAAAACATGAAATTAATTTCATACAAAACTTATAAAGCAGTTAATGGAACTCTGATCCCATTTTATTTAAGCAAAAAATTTCCTATCAAAGTAAAACGTTTCTTTATAATCAAAGGAAAAAAAAATCAAATTAGAGGTAGGCATGCTCATAAAATTTGCAAACAATTTTTTATTCCGATTAATGGTCGAGCTACATTAAAAATTTTTTCACCTAAAAAAAAAATAATTACTCTAGATTCTAATAAAAATACTGCAGTTTTGTTGCCAAAATTAAATTGGTGTGAGATCACCTTTAAATCAAGAATTTGTTCAATTCTTGTTTTGTGCGACTACAAATATAAAAAGTCTGAATATATTACTAATATAAAAGAATTTTATCTGAACTTTAAAAAAAAATGAAACTACTACTAACGGGGGGGCTTGGTCACATAGGATCTTTTTGCTTAAAAAAAATGATTCAAAATCATAAAATTAAAAAAATTTACGTTATTGATAGCAATAAATCAGAAAGGCTAAATTCTTTATTTAATTTAAAAGCAAATAATAAAATTTATTTTAGACTTGCTAATTTAAAAAATAAAGATTCATTATTTAAATTAAAGAAAATAGGTACTGTAATTCATTTTGCTTCTATGACGAATGCTGAAGAAAGCATAAAGATTAAAAAAGAAATTACTGAAAATAATTTTATATCTTTTAAAAACATTGTGAATTTTTGCATAAAAGAAAAATGCAATCTAATTCATATTTCTTCAACTAGTGTTTATGGATCTCAAGAAAAAACTGTTGATGAAAATTGTAAAATTTTAAAACCGCAAAGCCCATACGCTTCAATTAAATTAAGTGAAGAAAAATATCTTCAAAAAATTAAGGGTAAAATAAATTTTGTTACCCTAAGATTTGGAACTATTGCAGGGGTATCTAATGGAATGAGATTTCATACAGCTGTTAATAAATTTTGTCATAACGCAATTATGAATAAACCTATTACTGTTTGGGAAACTGCAATGAATCAATACAGACCTTATTTGTCAATCAAAGATGCTTATAAAGCAGTTTTATTTATTTTAAAAAAAAAATTATTTGATAAAAAAATCTATAATATAGTAACTACTAATCTAACTGTTAAGCAAATTTTAGATAAAATAAAAAAAAATACAAAAGTAAAAATAAAATTAACAAAATCTAAAATAATGAATCAGTTATCTTATCATGTAATTTCAAAAAAAATTAGAAATAAGGGATTAATATTAAGTAAAAAAATTGATACTGATATTAATGAAACATTTAAAGTCTTTAAAAATATTAAAACTTTTTAAAACATAAAATATGAATATTTGCAAGATTACAAATAATAAGACAAAAAAAATAATTAATTTTGGGAAAATGCCAATTTCAAATTTTTTTTTAAAAAAAAAAGATTTTAAAAATGAATTTTTTTACAATCTAGATGCTTCTTTTTCTGAAAAAATATCTCTATTCCAAATTAACGATTATCCAAAACCTGAAATGATGTTTAATGAAAATTATCCATTCTTTACATCTAGTTCTAATTTTATGAAAACGCATTTTCATAATTACGCAAATTGGGCAAAAAAAAAATATTTAAAGTCTAATTCTAAAATTATTGAAATTGGATCAAATGATGGAACATTTTTACAGAACTTTATTAAAACTGAAATAGATCACTTAGGATTTGAACCATCTCGAAATGTTTCGGACATTGCTGCAAAAAAGGGCATTAATAGCATCCCTTATTTTTTTTCAAGTAAAAATATTTACAAAGCAGAAAATTTTATTGGCAAAACCGATGTAATATTTGGTGCTAATGTCGTTTGTCACATACCTGATCTGGTTGATTTTATAAAAACTTGCGACATCCTTTTAAATAATAATGGGAAAATAATATTTGAAGAGCCTTATTTGGGAGCAATGTATGATAAAGTTTCGTACGATCAAATATATGACGAGCACATATTTATATTCTCAATATCGTCTATAAAGAATATTTTTAATCTTTTTGATTTTGAATTAATTGATGCATATCCTCAAATAACTCATGGAGGTTCAATGAGATATGTCATTCAAAGGAAAAGATTAAATTCAAGTTCTAAAAAAATATCAAAACTAATAGAATATGAAAAAACAAAAAATATTAACACTATTCTTGGTGCAAAAAACTTTGCTCTAAACTGTAAGAGGTCTAAAGAAATTCTTATTTCTAAAATTAAAAAAATTAAAAAAACTGGTAAAAAAATATGTGGATATGGAGCTACTTCAAAAAGCACCACAATATTAAATTATTGTAAAATAAATGAAGAATTGATTGATTGTATTTTTGATACAACTCCAAATAAAATTGGAAAATATTCACCCGGAATGCATATTCCAATTGTCGATTATAAAAAATTTAATAAAGAATTTTATGACTATGCATTTCTTTTTGCATGGAATCATAAAAAAGAAATTGAAAAAAAAGAAAAAAAATACTTAAAATCTGGAGGAAAATGGATAACTCACCTTCTAAAATAAAAAGAATATTAATTACAGGAAAAAACAGTAGATTTGCTACGGACTTAAAAAAAAAATTTTACGGGCCTAATATATTTTATAAGTCTAAAAAAGAATTAAATATATTAAATATAAATTCTATAAAAAAAAATTTACAGAAACATAAAATAAACATTGTAATTCATATAGCTGCTCTTTCTAGGCCAATGGCAATACATGAGAAAGATATTTTTTCTAGTATTGATTCAAATATAATTGGCACAGCAAATATTGTAAAAGCCTGTGCTGAAAAAAATATAAAATTAATTTATTTTTCTACTTCATATGTATATGAAGGCAAAAAAGGAAATTATAAAGAAACTGACCCTATATTGCCTATAAATAACTACGCATGGTCTAAGCTAGGCGGTGAGTCTTCTGTGCATTTGTATAAAAACTCACTAATACTCAGACTTGCGATGACAGAACATCCATTTATACATTCGGTTGCCTTTACCAATGCTAAAAATAATTTTATTTATAGAAATGAGGTAATCAAGTTTCTTCCAAAATTATTAAATAAAAAAGGAATCCTAAATGTAGGAGGCAAATATTCTACATCAATATATAAATTTGCTAAAAAAAGTAACCCTTCAGTTAAACCTATTATATTGAAAAATTTTAGAAAGTTTCCTAAGAATACTTCTGTTAATATTAATAAATTAAAAAAAATTTTAAAAAAATTTTAATATTCCCCGCATAAATATTATAAAACAACATGATTAAAAAATATAATTATAACGACATTACCGTAATTATGGTCGCATATTCTCCGAATATCAGAATGCTCAAAAATTTATTAAAATCATTGCCAAATAATATAAAAATTATAATAATCCAAAATTGCGAAAGCAACTTAAAAGATACTTTAAAATTTAAAAAAAAACTAAAAATTATTAAAGCAAAAAAAAACCTCGGGAATGGATCTGGTATAAACCTTGGTTTTGACAATACATTTACACATTTTTGTTTGTACCTTGACATAGACGTAATGTTAGAAAAAAAATTTTTTAAAAAAATACTAGAAAGATTAAATTCGACAACCAAATTTTCTATTTTAATTCCAAATATAAATAATAAATATACTTCGAAAAAATTGATAGAAACTTATACTACGGAAGGTTCTGTGATGTTATTTAATATGAAAGATTTTAATAAAAATTTAAAATTTGATGAAAATTTTTTTTTATACTATGAAGAAATTGATATTTTTTATAGATGTAAAATTAATAATAAAAAAATTTATATAGATCCGTTTTTGTTTGCAAAACACAATCGAGCTAGTTCAATTAAAATTAAAAATTATGAATATAATATTATCTATTTAAGGGCATGGCACCTAATGTGGTCTAAATTTTATTTTTATAAAAAAAACTTTAATTATCTTTCTGCAATTCAAAATACTTTTTTTGAATTAACAAAAGATTTAGTAATGGTAATATTTTTTATTTTAAAAATCGATAAATATAATTTTTATGTGCGATTGTATAGAATAACTGGACTGCTTTGCTCTTATATAGGCGTTAAATCTTATTTAAGATTTGATAAATAAATATTTATTATTAATAAATTTTTTTTGCGACTATTTTAATCATAATATCTCTATTACCTTTCCATTTAAACTTTTTTACTGAAACAATTTTAAGATCAATAAAATTTAATATTTTAATTAATTTTTTTTTGGTATAGGCATTATGATGATATTGCCCCTTTCCATTTTGACTCCCAAATATTGATGCTGTTAAATACCCCCATCTATTAATGGGCTTGTAAGTGTACGTCCCAAACCAATGATTGTTTTTTATTGAATTCAGATCATTTCTATAAAAATCTTTCCAATTATCTTTTGCTTTTAACCAAGTCTTTACTGTACTTTCAAAATCTGGAGTTGATAGAATAACTTTTCCATTCTTTTTTAGAATTCTTTGGATTTCATAAAAGAAATTTTTTTCTTCTAAAAAATTTAAATGTTCAATTAGAGAATCGGCTCTAATTAAATCAACGCTTGAATCTTTGAATGGTAAATTGAAAATGTTGTAATTTCTTATTACAATCTTTTTGCTAAAAATTTTTTTTGGATATCTTTTCTGTATTTTACTAATACTGTCAAAATCGACATTTATATAACCGATTAATGGTCTGCCTCCACAGCCTAAATTTAATTTAATCAAAGTTATAACCCAATTGCAGTTTCCCTATCTTGTTTATGATGAGATTCTATTAAATTCATATTTAAAAAAACCCTGCCAGGAAAATTTGTTTTCTTTATTTTCTTATTTTTAACTGGGTCAACACCATGAGCTAATTTTGGTGAAAAAAGCACTAAATCTCCACTTTTAATTTTTGAGTCTAATAAAAATTTATCTCTATTTTTTTTCAGAACGTAAAAACCTCCCAAATCATAGTCAATACCATATGAAGTAACATAAATTCCACACTGTACATCGATAATATTACATGGATCTTTGTGAATGGTTATTTTTCCACTATTATAGGGGTAGAATATCAAGTGAAATCTTTGCACAATAATATCTAATGGTTTTTTTTTTTGTATTTCTTTTGGATCATAGCCATTTATCCTAATAACATTATTAAAGATAGGCTGAACTAATTTAGTTAATTTTGAATTATCCTTATTCCACGGAAAAAAATACCATGATTTATCTACCGCTTGGTAAATTTTTATTGTATTTAATTTTCTTTTTGGCTTTGAAACATAAAAAATATTTTTTATACCCTGTAAAACTTTAGGATCTGAAGGTTTCATTTTTTTGGTTAATATTTTAAGGCATATTTTTCTAATTACTAATGAATTAACTACATTCTTAACACAGATAATGTTTCCATTACTGATTGACTTCCTTATAAATTTAATATTTTTTTTATCGTAAAATTCTTTACGTGAAATTTTATAAAATTTTTTAAGTAGCATAAAAAATAATTATTTTAATTTAAATATTAGAGTCTTGCTATTCTTTATTCTAAACTTATTAGGGATATTTTTCATAGGGTAATCTGTATACTTGGAAAAAAACTTATTAATAAATTCACTTTCAAATATTAAAGAATATTTTTTTGAAAAATATTTTTTTATATTGTTATTAAAAAACCAAGTGGGTATTTTATATTTGTAAAACATTTGAAATGTAGCATAAGTTGGAATATTCGCAATTCTAGTATTATTTAATATAATATAAAAAGCATTCATAGAGACGATGCTGTCTATAAATTCTTTTGGATTATTAATATAATGCAGACTATCAGAAATATGTATTATATTATATTTTTTTTTTGGAATTTTGCTATAAAAATTTATATTTAAATTTTTTCTTTTAAAATAAAATTTTTTGTAAATTTTTAAAACTGAAGGCAACTCTATATTATCGATTAAAATTTTATTCTTTAACTTATAGTTGTGCATAATATCAAAATAAGAATCCAGTCCCCCGCCCCCTATGTCTAAAACTTTTATTATTTTTTTTGTTCTAAAAACTAGTGACAAAAGAATCAAAAGTGGCGATGAGACTAAAAAAAAACTATTCTTTTTATAATTATTTATAATTTTTTTAGATAGAATTTTTTGCCATTTCTTAACATCCAAAGTATCAGCACTTAAACTAGACAAATTATTAACTTTTTTAAATACACCTTGAAATATATTCATTTAATTATTTCTATAAAAATTCTAAATACATATACTTTTTTATATTTTACTTGATAAGCTTTATTTTGCAATTTTTCACTTATTTATAAAATTAAAGAAAAACAATAACTCATTTTTTGTTATTTGAGAATCTTTTTTACTGAAAAAATTTTTTAGAAAATATTTAAAATGGAAATTATTTAGATACAAATAATAATTTAATAATATTTTATAAAAATTTATAATTTTTTTTTCTAAAAATAATGGAAGTAAATTTGTTATTATTTTTTTTAGAGTTAAATTATTAGAATATTTTTTTTTAATTTTTTTTTTTTTTTGAAAAAAAATATTAAAAATTTTCGTTATCTGTTGTTTTTTTTTTGGCATGTATCTTTTTAAAATTAATAAAAAATATTTTTTATCTTCAATATAATTTTTATTATTTTTAATCATAGAATAAGTCGGTCTTTTATTTATTTCTGACAAACTATGATACTGATGTAAAAGTGTCGGTACATTAATTTTTTTTATTTTTCCTCCAATAAAAATTAAAGAATCTACCATCCAGTCACTAAAAAAATTATTTTTAAATTTAATGTTTCTGCTTTTTTTGTAAGATTCAAGAATAGCCTTTTTTCGATATATATTATGCCAACCGGACTCTTTTCCTTCAGTTAAATAAAATTTTAATCTATCGAATCTATTTTTTTTATTAAAACTACGCTGATTATAAAATTTAGAGAAATTAATTGGTATGCCATATGTTTCATTTTTTTTATTTTGAGTTTTTTTTTGATAGAGATCAAAATTTATCAAATATCCACCTGCGCCTATATATTTATTATTTCTATCTAAAAATTTAATTAATCTTTCAATGGAACATACGATCGGAAAATCATCGTCTGAAAAAAGCATTATATATTTTGTTTTGACGTAAGTTAACGATTTATATATTTTATTTAAAAACAAATTATAATTTTTATCCTCTGAAAATTTATAATAATTATAATTAATATTTGCGGTTTTTAATATATTTAAAATATTTTTTGAAAGTTTATTTCTACTACCGTCAGCAATTATTATTTTATAAGGAAAGTTTATTTTACTAATATATATAAAAAATCGTTTGGTAAATCCTTTGCGCTCTTTAAGGAGCAAAATAATTGTTAGCTTATTTGAAGAACTAATCTTCATTTTAGTGGTGAATAAAACCCAGTATTGTTCATAATTTCTATATTAACTAATTTTAAAATATAATTTTTATCTTGATTCAGTTTTTCTTACTAAAATCTAAAATTTCATCACAGAATTTTAAATTATCATAGTTATGAGAAGATATTATCAAAGTCTTTTTTCCATGAAAATTTTCTTTTATATCTTCAAATATTTCAATTTCGACTTTTTTATCTAAAGCAGAAGTTGCTTCATCAAAAAATATTAAACTTGAATCTTTATACAATGCTCTAGCAATAATAAGTCTTTGTCTTTGCCCGCCAGAAAGGTTTTTTCCATTTTCTCCGACCATATAATCTAAATTATCATTGTGCAAATTAAGAAAGTCATTAAGTTTTGATAAATTAATTACTTCATAAATTTTATTTTTATTGATATTTTTTTCTTCTTCACCAAATGCTATGTTGTCTTTTATAGATCCATCAATAATATAATTTTTTTGAGATATATAACTTAATTCTTTTTGCCAACAATAAAGAATTTCATCTTTCAATTCCTTTTCATCGAGCATAATAAAGCCGGTTTTTGGCTTTAAAATTCCACTGATTAAATCTATAAAAGTAGACTTTCCTGACCCTGAGGGCCCAATAACTCCTAAGGTTGTGTTTTTTTTAATGATAACATTTAAATTAGAAAAAATGTTATAGTTTTTTTGAGTTTTTTTATTCTCGTAACTATAAGATAAATTTTTTACAATAATGTTATTAAATTTTATTTGATTATATTGATATTTATCTTTGACGACCTCTGTTGAAAAAGTTACAATAAGATTGTTAACTTTATTAAATGTATCTAACTTAAAGCTCAATCCACTTGTCTGATAAACAATTCTTGTTACAGATGGTATTGCTCTAAGAATAAGAGCTATAAAATATGACAAACTTGTCATTGCGGAATCTTTAGAAGCACCACTTTTACTCAGTATTAAATAAATTAAAATACAAAAAACAAGAATTGCTAAAACTTCAATAAATAATCTTGGCATTTCTAATAGGAAAGTACTTTTGACTTGTGATTCAGCTTGATTACGAAGATTCTTGTTAAATGATTTAATAAAAAAATTTTGCTTATTATGTAATATTATATCTCTAATACTACCAAAAGTTTCTAAATAATTTTTTGTTAATTTTTCAGAGTATTCATTAATTAATCTTCCGTAAACTTTCATTTTATCCCTAATAAATATAAAAATTAAAAGAAAAGAGGCAACAGAAAATAAAACAACATAAAGCCCAATAGTGAAATTATTTAAAAATATTATAATTAAAATTCCGAATAAAATTAAAGTTTCTATCAAAACATTAATAAAATTTTCTAGTATATTAATATAGTCCGCTACTATTCCAATATTTCTAATGATTTCAGGTTGGCTTCTTTTAAGATGAAAAATATATGATTGTTGTAAATAGGAATTAAAAATTCTAGATGTAAAATTAATCTGAATATCCGCTAAAAATTTTTTTTTTTGATAAGTAATATATCCTAAAAAGATATTTTTAAATGCATAAAAAATAAAAAACAAAAATAGAAAGATATTTATTTGAGAATAATAATCATAATTATTAAAAAAATTAAAAAAATCAGAGAATAGTAATTTTTTTTCACTAAGAATTAAACTTATAACCGGAAACAACAAACCTAATGATAATAAATCTAAAATAATTAATAAAAATATGTAAAACGCAATTAGTAAAATTTTTTTTTGTTCTGAAGTCTCTAATCTAGAGTATATAGAAAATAAATTTTTCACTTTTGCTAATTTTTTTTAGTTTGAAAAAAAATTTAAAAATATTGAGAATATTATTAGCATTTAGACATGCTTTTTAGCAGCTAACATATAAAAATTCAAGTGAAATAAAAAAATCTAACTTACATTAATTATAATTTTTTTTATTTTTTTTAAAATATTTTTTTTAAAAAAATTACCTGTTTCTGAGATTGCATATGAATTGTAACCTGGGGCTCTAACTTTATAGTTAACTTCAAAATTAAATGGATTTAATTTTATATTATTTTTAAAAATTCTTTTTATTATAGGGAAGGATGTAGAGTGCGATCCGACAATTAAATTAGGATAAAAATTTTTATTAGCCAAATATAACTCAATATTATATTTAGGTACTAATATATTTTTAAATTTATAACTTAAGTAATTATGCTTTTCCTCAGCATGATGAGGTATATAAATAAATTCTAAATTTTTATAATAATTTATAATTTTATTGATTAAAAATAAATACTGACTTTTTGTAAGTATTCCAGCTTCTACAAAGGGAGATCCTATATAATAATTAATTTTTTTTTTACAACTTTTATTTTTATTAATAAATTTATTTAAAAAAAAATAATTATTAATTATGGTTTTGACTTTTGGAAATGTTTCTTTTTTAAAAATTGTGAATATTGTTAAGTTTTTTTTACTCAAATTAAATCTTTTATTAAATAATAAAGATTTAGTTCCATCATCCAACATCACTTTATTTTTTGATATTTTATAAAATTCTTTAAATAAATAATATTCAAAATCTCCAAAAATTAGATTTTTAAAATCTTTTAAGAAATATTTTCTAAATTTGATTAATAAATGTAAAAAATATACATTAATATTATATTTAAATGGAATAATTAAATAATTACTAAAATAAACTTTTTTATTTATATTTTTAATAATTTTAATTCTTTTATCACTTAAATAAGCCAAAAAAATGTACTTATGTTGAAATTCTTGATTTTTTTTTTTTAAATTCACTAATTCAATAAAATTTAAAAACTGTAATGGAGAATTAATTAAAACAATCTTTTTGCCAAAAAGAACATTTGTGCAAATTAATAAAAAATTTTTTAACATTATTTTTTAAAAAACAGATAATACTATGCTACTCTTAAAGTACCCATTTAATTTTTTTATATCTTCTAAACTATCAATGCCAACGTAATCTTCTTTTTTCATTAAATAAAATAATGTGTAATTATTATAAATCCTAATTTAACATTCTTGATTGATCACATTTACATATCTTCTCTTTATCACCAAATCTCATATAAAAGTATTGGAAAAAACTATAAAATTATAATTTCTTTTTTATAATTTTATAATTAAAAATAAATAATCTAAAAAATTTCTGCCTTCAATTGTAAATATGATTCCTATATTAAAAAATTTAAGATATTATTAACTTAATAAGCGTGGGATAATTGAACGCATTCTTTATTTATATTTTTAATTTTAGGATTTTTATCCAAAAACTTTATTATATCATAAGAGTTAAAAAATGGTTTTGTATAATAAAACTCTTGATATATTTTTTTTATAACTAATAAATCAGCTTTATAGTCAAGCGTAAATCTTAAATCAGGTCTTGAAACTACTTTATTAACTTTATAATTATATAATTTGAACTTTTTAGGATTTTTTACAATATAATTTGCAACATGCTCTCTATCCGTTGGATTTAAAGTTTTTAGATTTATCTCACTAAGTAATTTAGTAGAAAAAATTTTAGTACTTAAGCCAAGGGGTGAGGTCATTTTATATTTTTTGTTATGTATTCCTAAGTCATTAGAAACATAATCAAATTTGTGTTGATTATCTAAAAAAAATTTAATAATTAAATCTGATATCTCAGGATCGACCAAAGGTGTATCCCCAGTAATTTCAACTATAATATCAGTTTTGAATTTTTTTGCTGCAGAAAGAACCCTTCCTAAAACATCATTTGCACTTCCTCTAAAAAATTTAACATCTAATTTTCTAGCTAGGGCAATTATTTTATCATCTGCTTTTGACTCAGTAGTTGCTAGGATGATATCTCTTGCAAAATTAATTCTTTTTAATCTTTCTATCATTAGTTCTAATAAAGTTTTTTGACATACCTTTTTTAAAACTTTCCCTGGTAATCTTTTAGATTTAGTTCGTGCTTCAACAATTATATCAATTTTAGGAAAATAATTTTTCATTTTTTGAATTTTTGTATGATAAATTAATAAATCTTTTTAAAAAATCTCCTTTTCCATTAGCAACACCATAAATATGTTTAGGTTTGTTTATATTATCAACAATAATGTCTCCTTTTTTTCCTAGTTGCCCTCCCGAAACAATAAAATGATTTTTAATTTTTTTTCTTCCGCTATTTTTAAGAAACTTTTCTTCAAAATAAATTTGACTTTCAATCATAGACAATAGTGAACTGGATATATCCAGCCTATAAATTTCTATAAAATTTTCATATGCATAGATTACCGCGTCTTCTGATACTGAGCCTTTTCCAATATCAACTACAAGTTTTAAATTTTTACAATTTTTTAATAAAGATTTAGAAATAATTGAATTTCTTGAGTTTGAGCAGCCTAAAATAATTTCTGAATATTCTGCAGCTTTATGATTGCTTGTAGAATAATTAACATCTTGTTTTGTAAATTTAGGTTTTATAAAATTTAATGCTTTAACTATAATTTTTAATTTTTCAATTTTTCTTCTTGTAATTATAACTTTGGCCCCCCTTTCAACTAATTTTAGTGCTAATTTCGAGCCAATATTCCCTGCTCCTAAAATAGAAATAGTCTTGCCTCCAAGTCCTCTGATATCATCCTTAAAATAGTGCGATAAAAAATTGTCTGCACTTTCAACGGTTAGATCATTACCTTTGTATAAAAAAATTTTAGCTTTTTTTAATTCTTCTTTTACTCTTCTTTCAATATTTGAAAGTAGTCCTGATATAGAAATGCTTTTCGGGATTTTTTTTTCACAATCAACAAAAACACCATAAACGTAGTGATCTATAATTCGTGATAATTTAATGGCTTCTTTTTCTGAATAAATATTAGCACCCATAATAATACACGACTTGAATTCTCTAATTGGAGTTAAAAAAGATTGACTTTTATTAATTTTATTTGTTTTGCCTATTTTAAAAATAATTCTTTTTCTAGTTTTTTTTTTTAATTTAATAAGATTTTTTTCTAATTCTTTAAAATCAATCATATTAAAAAATTTGCCATGTAATTGGGTAATCAATACCAATACTCTGGTTAGCTTTTTTTCCTACAATTATATCTATATATTTTGGTAAAATACCTCCTCCTGGCCCCTTGATAGCAAGATCTTCTTTTCTGATAATTTGACCTCTTTTTATATTCTTTTT
>Ga0114978_10000921_pt1 | contig 24741 bp, 11 predicted proteins | sample S_140212_EF_Meta_FD_87027 | JGI IMG/M metagenome (GOLD analysis project Ga0114978, IMG submission 87027) | Freshwater microbial communities from Lake Simoncouche, Canada to study carbon cycling - S_140212_EF_MetaG | ecosystem: Environmental > Aquatic > Freshwater > Lake | place: Lake...
AAGGCACCAGCCTTCTCCCACTTGGCTTTTTCCGGCCCTGCCACTTGCTTGCGTACGTGGTCGGACCACTGCTTATAGGCCGTGTGAACCGGTGCAATCACATCCCTCCGTGTTTTCTCATCCCACGGCACCCAGTCGAGACTCCGGAGGGCCGCAACAAAGGCCGACTTGTCGGCGGGATCAGCGGTGCCGTTCGCGAAAGCCGCGTTGAGATATGCTTGTGCGGCCGTCGGCTGAAAGATGGCTATCGGCGTGCGGGCAATCGCCTCCGGAGCCCACGCGAGCAATGCCTTGTTGTATGCGTCCGGCGCTGCTGCTGGCTGTTTTGGAAAACTGTTCCAAATGGGCCAGATGGATGATTGCACGCAGTTGAACGTGCTGTCAAAGCCCCCATGCCAGGATTCCTGCTGCGAGAGATGCCTGAATCCCGCGAGCAAGTCTGTGCCCTTTGTGGCCGCGAGCGAGTTGACTGTCTTGGCCGCAGCCGATGGCACGCCAGAGAGAAACGTGGCCTGCGAGGTGTAGACCGCTAGGTCGGGCTGAACCACGAGCAGTGGTAATGATCGCGTCGTTACCGCCTTCTTAAAGACCTCCGGAAATTTGACGCCCAACTGCATCCACTGCTCGGGGGACGCCTGCTGCTGCGACCAGCCTTGGTAGTTCATCGCCTTGGGCTTCTCTAGATCGGCCAACTTCTCGAAAGAAGCAGTCCACCACCCGTGAATCTGCGCCGCTTGCGTTTTCCAAAGATCGTGGTTCCCGGTGCCACAGACAAACACTTCCATCACGTCATTCAACGTGGCCGCAGTGGGGGCTGCTGCAGCATAGGCCGCAGCAGCGGCAACGACCGGCTGAAATGCTTTTTCGAGTGCGGCCTGCTCCTTGCCCGCAGCGCCTGCCTGGTATTCCAGCCATGCCACAATGAAGCCATACCGCGAAGCTCTGGCAGGGCTCTCGCGCACTAGGCCAACGATCTTTTTGGCAGATGTCAAAGACGCAAACTGGTTGGGCGTGGCACGAGCCAGTTCGCCCATCAACCAGTCGAGGCGATTCCAACAACTGATGCGTTCAACCTCCAGCGGCATTTTCTCTGCCAGGAGAGCCGAGAGCAGTGCGGCCATACCCACCACGTCGCGGCGAATCTGGGCCTGCTCAAGATACCACCCGTCAAACTTTCTGGACGCAGGTGACTGCCGCAGCTCCAAACCCTGTCGAGTCATGAAGGCATAAGCATCGTCAAAATTCCCCAGATCGTCTACGAGGATCTCGTAGAGCTTTGCGGCGGCTCGGGAGCGGCCTTCATCGGCCGGTGAGGCAGCAATCAATAGCTTGTATCGCGACGCAGCCGTGCGCAGATCACCCGCAAGACACGCATTCTCCGCGCTGGCTCGCAGCATAGCGGCGGAAGGGGATGTCTGCCGTGCGAGCCACGCCTTGATCGCGATATTCGTAGCGTAAAACCGGCCAATTTCATTGGCGCTGGCTATGAGGCTCAGGATCTGCTCCTCGCTGGCTCCCGCCGGATTCTGCATGATCGACTGGGCGAGCGTTTCGAACTGCGCCACTTTCGGGTCGGCTGCAGGTGCCGCTGCGGGTGCCACTGCGGCGTCGGCAGCACTCGCCTGCGCGCCACACGGGATCGCGGCCAGCAGAAGCACCGAGCGTAAAATGTTCCCAACGCGATTCTGTGTGGCAAACGGGTGAGTCATGGTCTCTTCTTTCCTCGTGTTATGCATCACTTTCCACTTTCTGCAGCGGCACTGGCGGCGGGCCGAACCTTCAGCTCAATCTTTGGCAGAATGGCACGCGCCCGCTCGGCATACGGACTTTCGGGATACTCGAACAACAGTTGCGAACACTTTTCAAAAGCCCTCTGATAATCCCCCATGCGATACGCAATCATCACCCACTTCAGCAGCATTGAGTCCAGAAACTGCGCGTCTGGATAGTCCTGAAATACCTGGTCGAGCAGGTCGTTGGCAGCGGTGTAGTCTTTTTGGTCAATGTGGTAGTCGACGAGTTTGCCCAGCGACTCGCCAGCAAATGGGCTGTCGGGATAACGCTCAGCGCAGAGTTTGTACTGCGTGATCGCCTGCTCTGAACCCGGCTTGCTCATCTGCTCGGTAGCCTGCGCAATACGAAACTGCGCCTCTGGCTTGATTTGGGAAGCGGCGAGCCCAAGGATTCGCTGATAGACGCGAATCGCCTCGCCCGGCAATTTCTTTTCCTCCTTGATTCGCCCAATTTGCAAAAGTGCCCGATCCACAAACGGCGATTCTGGATAGAGACGGTTGAAGAGTTCGCACGTTTTGATCGCGGCGTCAAAGTCTTCGGCCACAATGTGGAGTTCCCACTTTGTGCGAAAAGCTTCCTCGGTGAGCGTCGCTGGAATCGCCCCCGACTGCTTGATGATGGGATCCACTCGGCTCAACCCCTCGCCCACTTTTTCACCCGCGCCCTTCACGAGGCCCATCGCCTTAAAGATGCGTCCCAACTCCAGATAGGCCGAGGATTCCACTAGATTTTTCTTGGCGGAAATCACCGGGTCTGCCACGTCGTATTGCACCGCCCGTGGCTTGCTATCGATCTCGCTGGCTACCGTTGTCGTGGCCGTGACGTTGCGCGGCACGATTGTGCCACTGGCTTGATCGCCATCCGCAGGGCCGCTCATGTGCAGCTCATCCACGTAGACGGCCACAACCTCGTCGCCCAGCCCCACCGTCAGCACCGCATCGGCGCGGTCGATCGGTTGATCGCCCTGAACGGCCGCAACGTTGCATTGGCCGCCAAACCGGCCGGTGTGTATGGCATGAGTGGCCAGTTGTGGCTGTGGGGCTGCCGGCGAGCTGCCGGCTGGATCGCTTGCCGCGCTGGCACTTCCCTCTGCCTTAATCACGGCCCGGAGTTCCCCCAGCGAGATGGTGATCTCGTCGCGAGTCTGCCATGCGTTTTCCTCACTGCGGAGGATCTTTTCAATATCCACGCCCGCTTGCACGGTGCCAGCTTGTTCGTCAGGCTCCTCTTCCTTGAATCGCGAGAGGATTCGAATCTTCGCTGAATCGGCCTGAGGCGAACGATCCAGATCGGCATCAAAAAGCACAAGAAATATCGGCTGGCCCAGAAATGCGGCCACCGCCTGCGATTCGTAGTCGCCCCGCGTGAACGTGACTGCAGCGGTGGATACAACCTTCACATCTCGAGAGCGATCCACATCCTTCTTGCCGTCGAGCGTGTTGCCGTCCACGTACAGCGTGCGAATCGTATCGCCACCGATCACTTGCAAAACATCGTCGCCTGGCACCGCCGTGCCTAGTGCCGTGGCAACCGAACCGATGGAAGCATTTTCATCGCCGGGCAGAGGCACCAGAGAGACTGTTTCCGAGTCGCCGCTAGCCGACGTCACGATCACCTTGAGTTCCTGTCCGAGCATCTCCAGCACTGGCAGGTCGGTGTCGTGAATCTTGACGTAGAAACGCCTGCCAGCCTCGGCGTACTCCACGGAGTTGCTCTTCGGGTCGACGAACGTGCCCACCAAACCAAGCGACTCAATCGCCTTACTCCAGTTGCCCTGGGCAAAATGGCACATCCCTATGTAGTAGTACGACTGGTTTGCCCAGACGGTGTTTGGGAAATCGTTTGTAATTCGTCGTAGCAGCGGAAACGCCGCGGCATACTGTCGCGTTTGAAAATAGGCGATCCCCTGTAGATAGAGCCCTTCCAGAAACAGTTCGCGGGCTTCGGCATCCATTTCAACGCCGGGCTGTTCGAGCCCCTTCAGGTTGCGGAGGTAGCCGATTGCCTCCAACTGCTCGCTGCGAGAGAGCGAGTGCTTGCCGAGTGCGAGGTATGCCTTGAACCGAATCGGGTCGCCGGGATACTGCTCGATGATCGTCTCCATGATCTTCGCACCACGGTCATGCTCCCCAGAGTCAAGCAATTCCTGACCTCGCCGCAGCAACTGAAACGCGGCGTAGGCTCCGCCGTCGGCCTTTGACTCTCGCGATCTGGCAGCACGCTGCGCCTCGGCGACAGAAGGGGGCAACACGAACGCCCCTGCGAGGGGCACCGCGCATGCTACGGCGACCGCGATGGCTATCCGCGAAGGCCGGGCTCTGCTGCGGGCCACCAGAGTTTTCCAAGACCAACAGAAATGCATGTCGTTTTGGTGAGTCATACAAGTATTACTCTCAAGCGTGTCCCGTGTGTTTGCGTCAAGATGCGTCGGCATCCACGCCGCCGCCGATCGGTAGACCCATTTCTTCCAGCCGCTGATGAGCCTCGCTCGACTGGCCGCTCTGTGGATATTTTTTCAGCACGCCCCGCAGGGCGGACACGTATTTGTCTTTGATGCCAGCATCCCGGTAGAGATACGCAATCCGCAGCGCCGCAACCGCAGCGTGATCCTTGAAGAAATTCTCGATCTCGCGGAGCTGGGTCACCGCTGGCTCCAGCTTTCCAAGGGCGTGCTGACAGTCGGCAATCAAAAAGAGCGTTGTGGGCGGATTGTCCGCCTGTTGATAGGCCTTAATCGCCTCCTCGTATTTGCCCGACCACTGAAGGAGGTTGCCGCGAATGGAAAACGTTTCCCTGGCCAGTTCCGGCACGCCTACGAGTTCGCCCGCCAGCGCAAGGCCCTCTGAAAAGTCTTCCTTTATACGGATCTGGGGATTTTGACACCGCCAGTGGTAATACCGGAGGGCCTGCATCTTTCCTCGCACGGGATCGCTGAAGCCCCGGCACGTTTGAACCGCCAACTCGCGGGTGCCTGGCAACTGCCATCGCCCCTGCAACCAGCCGATCATCGCCATTCTGGCATCGTCTGACAGGCCGTCGATACGAACCTTCTGCAAAGCATTTTTTGCCATTGGCACGTTGCCGTTCACGTCCACCAACGTCACCACGAGATTTTGAACGTCTGCGTTGGACATTTTGGCAAAATCGAGCTTCTGATAATACTCGTCGGCTTTGTCCTTGAGCGGCGCAAAGAGGCCGATCCACCGCACCACGCGAGCGTAATTCCCTTCTTTTTGTCCGTCGGCAAACTGCTTATCGAGACGCTTTGCCCAGAGCGAATCATCTTTCTCGTAGACTCGCATCCACTGCGCCAATGCAATTTGAAACGTGTCGTCGGCGACCATCTTTCCTTGCATCTGCCCGGCCCAGTAGCGGTAGTACGTGTCTCTCTGGTCTTTTTGGAGATCGGTAAAGGTGCCGTGGGCTTGAATCGCAGCGACCACGTTCGTCCAATACAGAGCGTCGGTGGCTTCATCGGCGGGGGGGTTTTGAGGATTGGGCCCGAACGTGCGGGCCGCGACATAGAAAGCTCTCAGCTTCTCGGCATTTGGGTGCGTACGCACGTAGTGCGTACGCACATTCGCAATGGCATTCATTGCAGCATGGGGATTGGAGGCCCGAAACGTGAGTGCCACCTGCTCATAACGCTTGGACCCTTCGTCTGCCTTGCCCTGCTTGATAAAGTTTTCTGCCAGGTGGTTCAAAGCCACAGCGGCCAGTGGCTCCTTGGCGTAGTCGGCATCGTCGGCCAACTCCAGCCACGTCTTGATGGCCTTCTCGACATCGCCGTTTTGCTGGTGGCACTCGCCAATCCGAAAAAGTGACGCCGCGGCATATTTCACGTCGTTGGGAAAAAAGTCGAGCACCTCTTGGTACACCTTAATGGCCTCAAATCGCTTCTCTAGCCACTGCAGCGACCGAGCCTTGCGGTGAATGGCATACGCCACCAGTTTTGATTCTGGAAACTGCAGGATGAACGCATCGTATTCGGCGAGCGCACGGGGATAATCTTTTGCGACATAGACCTTATCGGCCTTGTCCAGCGTGACCCCCTCGAACGTATCGAGTTTGGCTCGCTCTTCGCCCACAAGCGACGTTTCCTGCGCGCAGGAAATGACCGGAGACAGCCCCCACGTCAAGAAAGCCGTCGCCAGCAGACTCGCGATGCCACCCACCAACGCACGGCACAGGCCTTTGTGGGATCGCATGGGATTCCACAACACAACTGCGTCACGAACGTACATCGACAATCGCATCGAATGGGATTTGGTTCGGGTGGCGGTGCCCGAGGCGGGTAGAAAAAGATGGATACAGAAGAGATTCCAGCGTATCCTCAATCACAAAATTCGGCAAACTGTCAGGATTGTGACACAATGTGCCCATTGCTGCAGACTCCTTCATATGACGGCGGCATGGTTTTGGTTTCATGTTGATACCTAGGTTTGCAGCGCCATTGGCATTCATAGCCCTATATGGGGCTTTTTTGTCGCCCGTACGAGGCTTCTGCCGGATGCCAGTAAAAAAACACTTCCAGTCGTTGGTCAGCGGCGCACCGTGCAGGGCAAATCTGATCGCGGTGGCTTTTCTCCTGAGTCATGGTGCGTTCATCCCGAACGGCTGGACGGGATCCCTCTGTGCCGCTGAAACGCCTTCCTCATATGGGGCCCCAGCCAAGGTCGACACGCCGATCCTGCGAGTGCCCTTGATGAAGACACCGCCGACCATCGATGGCGTCATGCGAAAAGGGGAGTGGGACGATTCATCGTCGCTGTCCGGATTTTGGTACGACTACGGCCAGGCTGATTTTCGATTTATGGCGCCGCCACAAACGCAAGTGGTGGTCCATGCGGCCTACGACCGCGACAACCTCTACTGGGCGGTGTCATCGCCGGTCTTTCCTGTGAACTCATGGTTCAAGGCCCGCGGACGTTTTCCCGATGTGCTCATGCATCCGCTCTACGGGATTCTCTGGGATGACAAACTGGAGATGGAGCTTCGTCCGGCGGCCGATCTGGCTGAGGGCTTCAAGCTCGGCCTCTTCCGTTGGGATGTAAACCCCATCAACTCGTACGCCGATTGGCATTGGTCGCAGCAAGGGGGGACCGACTTCAAATGGAAAAGCAATGCGGTGATCCGATCGCAGCTCGATCGCGACCGGTGGGTGGTTGAGTTTGCCATCCCGTTCGCCGGCCTCAAGTTTGGCAACTACGCGGGAAACGATTCGAATGGCCAGCCACGCATCCAGATTCCACCCCCCGATGGCACGGTGCTGCGAGCGTGGTTTGTGCGAGGCATCGGCGGCAATGGGGCGTTCTTCAACTGTTTCGATGCGCACGTTTGGAACACGACAAAAACGCAGCTCATCCTGGACTCCAAGTCGCCGTCATTTCAAATCAATGATCTCGGCCCGATCATGGAGGATACGATCGACCTCCGCATGACGGTGAAGAACCACAACTCCCGATCCGAGACCGTGCGAGTCGGATTCTTCGTGGAGAGCGCCGAAGGCCCAATCTACTCCAGCTACGACCTCGCCGAGATCCCCGGTGGCCTTCTTGAACTACGGCCAGGCGAGACCCGACAACTCCGGCTGCGACAGCCATTTCCTGGCGTCAGCCGGGACGGCAACGTGCTCTGGTTTGATGTGCGAAGTGCCGGCCAGCCTGCCAAGGTGCTCTTTCGCACGCGGCTCATCCGATTTCACTCCATGGACGGCGGCGAGGTCAAAGGCGAAAGCTTTCGCAACCGTCGCGTCGACGTCATTGCAGGGCTGCGTCCGCCTCGGAAGGATTTTGAATTCATGTTTGCGTTCTCCCCCTCTGCAAAGCGAGCCTCGGCTGTCGTCGACCGAGGCATCAACGGGGCAAGAGAAGAGATCAAAGCGGCCGTCGAGGCCAAGCTCACGATCCTCAAAGACAACGAGGACGAAGATATTGTCGCCGAAGTGCGGGCACCATTCCGCGGAAACTTCGCTACGTTTTTGATCGATCTGCCGCAGGTTGTCGCCGGGGAAAGCTATAAGGCCAATCTGCTCCTGTTTGATTCCAACAAGCGAATTATTGGTGAAGAAGATCAGCCGCCATTCTCGTTTCGCAAGGAAGTCTGGGAGGGCAATACGATTGGACTGGAGGACGCCGTGTGGGATCCGTACACCCCAATCGTGTACGCGGCGAAGAATGGGGGCCGAACCGTGCTTCAGACAGCACGGCATGAGTTTTCGCTGGACCAAACCGGCTTGCCAGCCCAAATCGATATTCGACCGGACCCTCGCGATCTGCCGCTTGAACAACGCGAAGCGGGAGCCCAGCCGCTTGCCGCGCGGGAGTTGCTCGACGTGGGTCGCGGCCCGCAGTTTCGATCGCCGCTGCGGGTGGAGGCCGTCGTGAATGGCAAACGTATCACGGCTACTGTGGTGAAGCCTGCTGAGGCCGTGCGTCAGGGAAAGAGCGAGGCCGTCTACCGCTCCACGCTGAAGGTTGGTCCGCTGGATGCCTCCCTCACCATTCAATACGACTGTGATGGCGCGATGCATGCCACCATGACGTACTCTGGAATGAAGGCGAAAATTGATAGCCTCGAACTCGTCGGTGAGATCGATGGGCTCGTCGACTTGTGTCTCTCCGAAACCGGCAGCGGTGCTATGGCGGGAGCTGATCGCTGGGAGTGTGCCTTGCCGCAGCAACCCGGCATCGTTTGGGACAGCCGTTCGACGCAAATGGAGCTTTTTTACAACCGGTTTATCCCGTGGTTTTGGTTTGGCAGTGCCGACCGAGGCTGGACCTGGTTTTGCGACAGCGATCGCGGCTGGATCCTGGATCGCGAGAGCACGACGATGCGACTGGAACGCGATGCCAAAGGAGACACCACGTGGCGAGTGCTGTTTGTCAACCACCCGACGGTGGTCGATGGCGAGCGGTCGATTGCGTTCACCGTGCTCACCCACCCATCCAAGCCAAAGCCGATGGGATTCCAGCGGGATGCGTGGCACCACTGCGCCGGGCCCGCGTGGGCCGACGAATATCAACGTGAGGCGTTAGACCTCTCAGACGAATATCTCACGGCACGCTGGCGCACTGCGGCCAGCGCTCCCAAGGACTGGCCCGACGACAAGCGAGCCGAGTGGCGGAACGACGCGGCCCCGTTTCATCGTTACGGCAGACACCGCAATGCTCTCCCCGATTCCCCGACACCCGAGATGGATCGGGTATGGGAGGAGAAGGCAACCTACTTCTTTGAACGGCACATCCGCGTGGGCCGACGCGTGGGCTGGTGGATGGACGAATATTTCCCAGTTGCCTTTGGACGATCGGATAATCTGGCAGCCGGAACCGCTCGGTTTCGCGATCCGCTCGAGGTGCAAGGAGACGAACTTCCGTGGCACAGCGGATTTGTGACCGGGCCGATGCGCAACCACTACAAGCGACTCGCTCGCGTGTCGAAGGCCAACAACGTTCCACAACGGCAGCACACGTGGGCCAACAACGCGGCCACGCTGCTCGAATCGACGATCTGGAGCAGCCTGCTGGTGGAGGAATGCGGTGCAGCCAACAGGGCCTATGAAATTGACCTCATCACGCAGTTCCCAAATTCGCTCTACCGATACATGGCAAAGAACTGGACGGGCCTCATCACAACCATGTGTTCCGATGTCACTCCCTGCGAGGCCGGCGACGACAAGCGGTTTGACCGACAGCGACTGGGGCTGGCAATGCTGCACGACTTCGGCGTCATGCCCGCCGGGCCGCACGGCGTATTCCAACACAAGGAGCAGGCAGTGCGTCTGCTCAAAGAACTGGAGCAATTTGGGTTCTTCGCCGACGCCACTTTAGAAAAGCTGCCGTTTTGGCGGAATGCTGCAGTCGTGACGGCCAGCGAACGAGGGTCGGCACAGCCCCTTGCGCCTGCCACGCCTGTCAATGGAATTGCTGTTGGGAAAGGCGACCAAGAAATCGCTCGTTCGGCAGATACCTCGGAGGTCCGAGTGACCGCCTACCGCAGGCCACTGCCAGATCGCAAGGGATATGGCGTGCTGTTTGTTCTTCTCAACGAAACGCTCCGCGATGTGGAAGTGCCGCTGGTTGTGCATGCGTCGAAGCGGCTGGGTGGCCCTGGCTCGCTCACAAGCGCTGCGGTTTTCAGCGCACTCAAAGCCCCACCGGGTTTTGAAGCATGGTGGAAAGTTTTAGCAGATCGCCAGGGCGATGCGGTCGTACTCCGCGATATCGAATCGGGAGATGCCGTTGAAAAACATTCGACGCCAGCCGGTGCCGACGAGGCCTACGGGCCGATCTATCTGCCATCGCACGACTATCGAGTTTTCTACGGCGAGTTTGGCGGCTGAGCCACGGCTTGGCCTATCGGGATTCCTTGTGGGGTACACTCCAATGACGCAAACAGATACGAACCGCCAGCAGTCGAGGATGTTCGTGCTGTTCATGCTGTTCATGCTGCCAATCCTGCTGGGCTGGCTCGCTCTTTCGGCCGAAGCAGCACCGCTGGCCATTGATGGCGCGGCGGTCAAGACGGGCCGAGTGACGTTCACGCTGGATGCATCGGGACTGCCCGCCGGCATTGCCATCGCAGCCAGACAGGATGAACTGCCTCTGGAAAACCGAACTGGCAAGGCCGTGCCCACGCCAGAAGTTCTCCGCACGATCGGTCGCGGACCGCTGCTGCGGGGGCCCCTTCGGATCGAAGCAACGGTTGCCGGCCAGCCAGTCGTGGCCGTTGTTAAAGAGGCGGCCCGGCCAGTCCTGTCGGCCGACGGCAAGACCGTTGCGGCAACAGCGAAACTCACACTCGGCCCAATCGAGGCCACGGTCACTGCGCACTATCGCGATGTGGGCCTCATCGATCTCTCCATGACGGCACGAGGCGATCAGACGGTTGATGCACTGCGAATGATCGTGCCCGTTCTAGACAACGTTGATCTTGCCATTCCGCTGGCGGCAGCCGGGTCGGATCCAACAAAAGTGCCACTGGGAGCGCTCAAGCCTGCCGAGATCGATGGCGTAACGTGGTCCAATACAAAGGGCAACGGATCGCAACAGTTGCTCCCCTCGCCCGGCGTGGCGTCACCAATCTTTTTTGGCAGCGGTGATCGCGGATGGGTTGTAACAGCCACCAATCCAGTCGAATGGCCCATCGATCCCGCTTTGCCTTCCTTCGAAATCCGGCGTGACACATCAGGGGCAACCGATGTGCACGTGATTTTTTGCAACAAGCCAAAGTCGCTCGACTCGCAGCGGAAATTTGCCTGCACAATCCAGGTACTCCCGTCGTCCGACGCTGATCCAATCCCCTTGGCGCAGCTCTGGCAGAATCCCCCGCGAGGCACTCCGGCCACCACACAATTTCAAACGCCGGTCGTAGCGGGCACAATCGACGTTGCCACTCACTCGAGCCTCCGCGGCGACCTCGGCTCCATCGAACTCTTTCGATATCTGTGCGGTGCACCAGCCGGGCTTTCCGCAGTGCTGCGTCCGGAAAGCAAACAACGGGGCGTCATGGGGGGTAATCCGGCGGCAGACCGCGCAGCGATTGGCCGCGCGCTTTTGCACGGCATGGCCGTGGACGGAACTGGGATCGCCAACCGTGTGGATCTGCTGAAAGCCGTCAGATCGCTAGGGGCCTGCGGCATGCTCGACCCATCGGCCCCAACCCAAGCCGTGCCTTTTTGGCGCAGCCAGACTCTTGCTCGGTACGGAGAGGTCTTCGACTCGGAAGGCGGCTTTGAGGTGCTCGAGAAAAACCCTGCCGGCCGCGTCTACACCACGGCATTGATTCGGCCAAGCAGCGCACAAGGCGGACCAAAGAGGCAAACGCTTTTTGTCATTGTCAACGAGGGCGATCAACCTGTGCGGGAGCAATTCTACTGCCTGCGACCGCAGGTTCTGTTTGGGGGCGCCAACAAGGTTTCCACCAAGGGGCTCGTCGGCAGTTGGGATTTGACCGGCGTGCCGCAAGACAGTGATTGGAATCGCCAACGGCTGGTTGCATCCGCCACAGGGCTCGACCCCACGCTGGTTGATCTGGAGGACGGTGGCTACGTGGCCCAAAAGTCTGCCACCGCAGAACTGGAAGTGTACGGTCCAATCTTTATTCCTGCGCATGGCTACCGTCTCCTGTGGGGCTGCGGCGCGGACGGAGCCTTGCCGCACACGGTCCTGCACAAGCCCGAGTGAGACCCTTCATGCAATTCAAACCACACACACTCGTTTCTCTCGTAGGACTCGTAGTCTCGATTCTCGCCGGTGCCGCAAGAGCCCAAGATGACACCACTGATTCGGCGCCAGCAACCGACATCTGCTTCGTTGCCAAGACTGACACGCTGCCCAACGCCGCAGTCGCCGCAGCAGGCGATGTGACTCGGATCAAACCGCTGCTTGCCGCGATTCCCGACGGCCACAGGATTCGACTCGAATTCACAACCATCTCCAAGGGAATCACCGGCTACAAAGACGATCTTCGGTATGCCCATCGAATGACTTCAGTCGATGCCGATGGAAAGCCCGATGGACTCGAAATCGAATATCTTGATTGGTACCGAGCCGCCAGCCGTAAAACGCAGTTCAAAAAGGGAGTTCGCGACGGCGTGGAACAGCTCTTTTTTCCGCCCACCGACAAACTGCAGATGGAAATCCCATGGGTCAATGGAAAGATCCACGGTGTCAAGAAAACGCTTCATGCAACCGGAACGGTTGCTGGCGAGACAACATATGACCAGGGCACGCTGGTGGGGGAATCTCGCGCGTACACGGAAAAGGGGGCACTGCTGCGCGTGGTACGGTATGCCAACGGGCAGCGTGATGGCGAGATGATCGACTACTGGCCCGACACGGCCAGCATCGTCGAACGCATGGTGCCCTACAAAAAAGGCCTCGTCGATGGAGTCAGCAAGGCGTACTACGTCGATGGCAAACCGAAGCGGGAACTGCGATTCCGAAAGAACAAACAGCACGGTATCGAGCGGCAGTTTGCGCCGGACGGTAGCGTCGAGAAGGAAAGGTTCTGGATTGACGGCGACACGGTAACCGCCGAGGAATTCAAGACCACATTCAAGGAATAAGTTTTCAATGAAGCGTGTCATAGAGCCATTCATGTTTTGTGCGCGGCCGCTCTTTCGGCAGCCGTCTGGCCGCACGCTTGACACAAGTGTCACCCGAGCGGTGGCGATGGGTGTGTGGCTCGTGGTGCTGTCGGTCGCCCATGCAGCCGATCCGTGGACGTCTCTCTCGACGCTGTCTGCACCGACCCTCCCAGCCAACGAGATACAATTCATTGCACCGGCCAGGGATGGCAGCCTTTTCGTCGGCACGCTCAAGGGCGTTGTGCGGCTACGAGGGAATGTCTGCGAAGCAATACTCAACCCGACCGGCAACGAGAAAATTCCTCAGCCCCTCAAGGCGTGGTGTCTCGCAGAGCTCGCAGACGGCACGCTCTGGATCGGCCACGAGAAGGGGGCTGTTCGGGTCGTCGCGGGAGTCGCTACGAATTTCCTGCCGGGCCTGCAGGTTGCGCCGATGGTGGAAGGGAAGCCCGGTGAGCTATGGGCGATTGGAAAAAATGGAAATGGCTCCGACAAGGGGCTTTACCGGTGGGAAGGCCAAGAGTGGAAGCGGTTACCCGGCAGCGAAAAAATGCCTTTCGAGGATATGGTGCGCACAGCTGACGGACACATCTGGGCAATTGTGGAGGGGAATGGTGTCATCGAGATCGATCCGGCAGCCGATTTTTCGACCGCAGTTCACCACCTGCAAGGGATCACCGTGACGATCATCTATCCAGACCAACCCACCCGGGAGCAGAAGGATAAAAAACCGAGTGCCGCCGTTTGGGCTGGCACGTGGGGAAGGGGCGTGGCCATGTGGGATGGCACGTCGTGGCACAACCACCTTGAAAAACTAAAGGCATCAGCAGTGCTTCAGATTGCACGCGATGCGGCCGGTGGACTCTGGGTAGCAACGAGTGCCAGCGGCGTATTCCATGCCGATCCCTCCGGCACAACATGGAAGCAAGACCTCGTTACAGATGGCTCCATCAACCTGCTGGCCACCGATCGACGAGGAAACGTCTGGGTGAGCGGGCAGCAGACCGGCGGCCTGCGCAGATACGATGGCACCGCGTGGCTCGTTTCGCTCGACAGCCCGCTGCCGATCCAATGCCTTGTGGATGCACCCGATGGCCGGCTCGTGGCTGGAGGCATCCTCGACGGCGTGCATCTCCTGAAGGCCGACGCGGTGCCACAACCTCCCCCCGCACAGCCCCTCCCAGCCAAATAAACTGTTCTCCGTTCGCCCTACACCACGAAGGAAAAGGACTCTCTCGCGTGACAGACTCTATCAGCTCCAGTGTCGCCGCCGAGTTTCGCGAATTGATCGATCGGGTGCGGCATGAGATCCACAAGGTAATCGTGGGGCAGCACGAACTCGTCGACCTCACACTCCAGTGCATCTTCTGCCACAACCACGCGCTTTTGATGGGCGTGCCGGGACTCGCCAAGACATTGCTCGTGACGACCGTGGCCCGCGCGGTCGGGATCTCCTTCAGTCGCATCCAGTTTACGCCCGACCTGATGCCTTCCGACATTACCGGCACAGAGATCATCCAAGAGCATCCCGAGACCGGACGAAAGCAGTTTGTCTTCGTGCCAGGGCCCATCTTCGCCAACATGGTGCTCGCCGATGAGATCAACCGCACGCCGCCCAAAACGCAGGCGGCGCTCTTGGAAGCCATGCAGGAGAAGCAGGTGACCGTCGGCACGAAAAAATATCCGCTCGAAAAGCCGTTCTTCGTGCTGGCCACACAAAACCCTATTGAGCAGGAGGGAACCTACAGCCTGCCCGAGGCGCAGCTCGACCGCTTCATGTATCTGATTGCCGTCGACTATCCCGAGACGAGCGATGAAATCGAGGTTCTTCGTCGAACCACCACCAACCACAGCGCCCACGTCGAGCAGGTGCTGGATGGGGCAACGATCCTCCGCTACCAACAGATCGTCCGCGAGGTGCTTGTGCGCGACGATCTCTACGACTACGCCGTGCGGCTCGTGCAGGCCTCTCGGATTACAAAAGAGACGTGCCACCCGTATGCCAAGGAATGGGTGTCGTGGGGGGCTGGGCCACGGGCTTGCCAGAATCTCATTCTAGGCGCGAAGGCCCACGCATTCTTTGCCGGTCGCACCCACATCACCACCGATGATATCCGCACCGTGGCGCTCCCCGTGCTTCGGCATCGAATCATCGTCAACTACGCCGCAGTGGCCGAGGGCATCCGCTCCGACGACGTCATCGGCGAACTGCTCAAGGGAGTGCCCGCACCGGCTGACAGGGCGGTCGCATGAGCCGCGGCCAGATGGCCTACGACCTGAGTGATCTCCTTCGGGCCGATGGTCGGCAGGCGCTCGAGCACCTGCGATTGAAGGCGCGGAAGCTCGTTACGGGCATGCTCCACGGCACGCACCGCAGCCGCCGCAAGGGGACATCAACAGAGTTTGACCACCACGCGATCTACCAGCCGGGCGATCCATTCAAGCTGATCGACTGGAAGGCCTCTGCCCGCCACGACCGGATCTACGTCAAGCGGCAACTGGAGGACACAGCCCTGCAAGTGCGGATCGTGGTCGACCGCAGCGGCAGCATGCGCCGCGCGACAGGCGACGGGCCTACGAAATATCTGCAGGCCGCAAGGCTGGCGACGGCAATGGCGTATGTGATCCTCGAGGAGCGAGACAGGTTTGGCCTGTCGATTGCAGGCGCGGCCACTGGCAGTGGCCGCTCGCGGGGCGATGCGTGGCTGCCCGCCGGCAGTGGCGAACCGCACCTCGTGCGGTGCGTGCAGGCGCTCTGTGCCCGAGAGGGCAGCGGCGGCGACAACCTAGCCGAATGCCTGCGAGTGCAGGTCGAGCAGAGCGAGCGGCGAGGACTCACGGCGCTCGTGTCGGATCTGATGTTGGATCCGCAGCCGGTGCAAGCACACCTTGCAAGGCTCATGGCACAGGGGCACGACATTGTCGTGTTCCAGATCTGCGATCCGGCCGAGCAAGAGTTTCCGTTCAGCCGCTGGGTGCGGTTTCAGAATCTTGAGTCTCAAGCCAGCGGCACGCGGATCGACACGGTGCCCCTCAAACGGATCTACCGGGAGGAGTTTCAGGCGGTGCAAGATGAGTGGCGGCAGTGGTGCCGGCGCAACGGCGCTCATTTCGTGGTGGCCCGCACCGACTCACCCATGGAGGCAGTGCTCTGCGAATACCTCGCGTTTCGCGATGAGATCGGCAGGGAATCATGAACGGCCTTTCGTTCGTCAACCCGTATCTGCTCTGGGCAATGCCACTGGCAGCGGCCCCTATTGTCATCTATTTTCTGATGCGGTTTCGCGCGGTGACCGTGCCGTGGGGCGCCGACTATGTGCTCCAGCGTGCCATTCAGCGGCTCAAGAAAACGCGCTCGCTCGACCAGATGCTGCTCATGGCCCTGCGCACGCTGGCTGCGGCGGCGATCGTGTTGGCGATCGCGAGGCCAGTGACCCGTTGGAATGCAGCAGGAAATGTGCAGGGCAGCGGCGTGCATCACATCATCGTGCTGGACGATTCGGCCAGCACGATGGCGCGAGTCGCCGGCGGCGGCCCCACCACGGTCTGGGACAAAGAAAAAGAGATCCTCGGGAAACTTGTGGCCACGTGGGGTCGCGGCGAACGCTGGTCGCTGCTGCGTGCCGCCGGCGAGCCGCGGTGGGTGCGGGAGTATGCCGCGGTGACGAGCCCCGAAGAATCAGCCCACGTGGTCGGGAGCTTGGAGCCGCCGGGGGAAGAATCGGCGGCGGTAGGGAGGGCGTTGGCGATGGCCGTTGCCGCAGCAGGCGACCGACCCGCAGAAATCATTCTCCTAGCCGACGATCAGCAGGCCAGCTGGGACGAGGCCGAACAATCGCTCCGGACCGCGGCGTCGGCCCAGAATCGACAGGCCGTCACGTGGGTGCGGCTGGCGCCCCGCGACCGCGATAATCGGGCGGTTACGAGCGTCCGCGTGCAACCGGAGGTGTGTCTCGTTGGCCATCCCTGCACGGTGGTGGTGAAGGTGCGCAATTTCGGCCCTACAGCCGTCGAAGATGCCACCGTGGAAGTGCTCGTGGACGGCGCATTCCAAGCCCGCTCAAGCACGCCAATCCAGCCGGGACAGGAAGCAACGCTCGAATTTCTCATCACGCCCGAGTCGGCAGGCTCGCATGCGGTGGCCGCAAGGCTGGCCGCCGACGTACTGCCAAGCGACGACGAGGCCTTTGCCGGCATCGATGTGCGAGACCGAGCCACCGTGATCGTCTGTCGGGATTCAGCGAAGTCCGGCGCTTTGGATTCGGCAGGCGGATTTCTTTCGCTTGCGTCAGAAGTGTTGGGCCGCAAAGACGACGAAGGCAAACCGCTGCTGGCAGCCGCGCCGCTGGTCGTCGAGATCTGCACCGACGACTGTTCGGCCGCCAGCCTCTCCAAGGCCGACGTTGTTGTCGTGGATGGGGGCAGTCGGATCGATCCAGCACTCGCCACGGCACTTGCGCAGCGGGTCGACGCCGGCGGCGCAGTACTTTTGGCACCGGATTCAAGCATCGACCAAGAGCGTTGGAACACACTGCTTGGCAAAGCCAACCTGCTGCCCGCGCACATCACAGGCGCCGTCGAAGGATCTCCTGGCATCGATCCGGTTCGCCGGCTGGCCGGTTCGGCAGCCGTGTTTCACTCGTGGCTGAACCTCGCGCCAGTGCCAGAGAAGTCGGTTGTGACGCGTTCGTTCACCGATGGTGGCCCGTTTGCCGTTGCGATGGCCCGCTCTGGCGGGACAGTCGTGGAATTGGCTGTGGGCTTGAACGGCCGGATTAACAATCTCGTCGTGTTCGCCGACGTGCTCCCTCTGGTGATCGATCTGGTGACCGATTGCATGTCGCGCGCGGCCTTTCCCAGAACCGTGGGCACGGGGGAGGCAATTGCCGTAGCGATTCAAGATCCAGCAGCAGTCATGGGCATCACCTTCGCGCAAGGCGATGCGGAGCCGGAGTCGGTCGAACCCGCGGCCGTGGTGCGGTTACCGGGCGGATCCAATCGCAGCGGATTGAGCAGTCTGCTCGTGCTAGGCCGCAACGCTGGGCAGTCGGCCCCACAGCGGATATGGATCGGCGTGCAGGGGCCGAGGTTGGATGCCGATCTGGCGCCGCTCTCGCTGGCCCGCACCGCGGAAATTGCGACGGCAGTTGACCTCACCACTGTCGGGTCTTGGGAAGAACTCGACCGTTCGCTTGAATCCAAGAGGCTGGGCCGCGACTGGCAACCCTGGGCGTTTGCAGGGCTGCTGTTGGCCCTGCTGGGCGAGACGGCACTCACCCGCAGGTTTGTCTAAAAACTTTTTCGATCACTCATGCATCCCATCCGATCCACACATCTGACGCTGCGCTTTGCCAGCGACTTCTCGCCGTGGTGGCTGCTGCTCCTGCTGCCTTGTGTGTGGCTGGTGGCCGCCTGGCTCCTGCGGAGACAGTTTCCCGACGTGCAACGATCCAGATCGCTAGGACTTTCGTCCCTGCGGCTTTTGCTGCTGGCTGCGGTGGCCCTGCTCGCCTTCCGACCAGACATCGTCCTCACCGAGACGCTCACTTGGCTGGGCCGCGTGATCGTGCTCGTCGACAACTCCGCGAGCATGGCCGTGAACGATCCGTCGCTGCCGGCCGACGAGGCGTTGCTCATTGCCCGATCGCTCGACGCGAGCCTCGAACCGCGGGCCGAGCACGACATGGCCGGAAAAATCCTCGCGGCGATCGCGGCGATCGACCGCTTCGAGCCGGTCTCTCGCGATGCCTCCCGCGAGAGCGACAGCTTCTGGAAAATGGCTGAGGCCGCGGAGAAGGCGGTGAGCGAGCGGCTCGAGGAGGCCGGGGTGGCCGATCTCATCGCGGAGGCCTCGCCGCTCTTTTCGGGCCAGCGGCATCCGGGCAGCCGGGCGTTTGGCGTCGTGAGGCAGCGGCTGACAGAGGCTGCTCTAGATCTCCGCCGCAGCCGCGCCGCAGCCGATGTGGAACTGCTCGCCTCCGATGCAACCGCCGCTGGCGGGCTGACTTTGGCGCTCGCCGACATTCGCGCCCGCACGCGGATTGACATCGTGCGGACGATGCTCAAACAAAGTCCGACATTGCTCCCTGAGCAATCGCTCGAAATCCGACCACTTGCCGGGACAGGCGATCCCTTTGCGATTGGAGATGGGGGCACCGATATCGGCGGCGGACTCGCTGGAATCTTTGCCGATTCGACCGAGCCATCGGCAGGGGCATCTGCATCCCTGTCGCCTGTCAACGGGATCGTGCTGGTGAGCGATGGGCGGGATACGGCGTGCCCCGTGCGGCCGGCGGCCAACGTGCTTTCGCTGCTGGCACAGCGGAAGACTCCAGTGCTGGCCTGTTTGGTCGGCGGCACCGCAGAGCCCACCGATTTGGCTGTGCTGGATGTGGGTATGCCGCCGATCGGCGTGGCGGATGTGCCGCTGAACGTGACGGTGCGTGTGAAGGTGGCCGCAAGCGCATCGCACAGCCACGTGCGAGTGCAACTCCGCGGACGCGGCCGCGACAATCAGCCCGCGGTGCTGGCCGAGGCCAACGGTGAGGCTGGCAGCACACTCATCCAAACAGTGGCAATGGCGTTCACTCCCCACACGCTGGACACTCCCACATTGGAAGATCAGCCGGTGCGAATGTGGCCATTGCGTATGCAGCGGCTCACGATCGATGCCGGCACGCTCCCCGACGAGGTGGTGCCAACAGTCAACAATCAACGGGATGCCGTCGTGGCGGTAGTCCCTGAGAAGTTGCGCGTGTTGCTGCTAGACGCGGTGCCCCGGTGGGAAACCAGGTTTGCAATCAATATCCTAAGACGGCTTCCATTTGCGGATGTCAACGCGATCGTCGCGAGTACGCGGCCCGATGGCCGGTTGGAGCGGGATGTGCGCAGAGGGACGTGGCCGGCTGACGACGCCACGCTCTCGCTCTATTCTGTCGTGATTCTGGGCGATCTGCCCGCTGATACGCTCACGCAAGGCGAACGCAATAGTCTGGATCGGTGGGTCAACGATCAGGGTGGCACGCTGGTGCAACTGGCCGCTGGCGTGCCGATTGCGGTGCCGGCACAGGAATGGCAGATCCGTCGCACGGCAGTCGGCTGCGCCCATCCACTCACGCGCCGAGTCGACGCTCCACTGCTGGAATCTATCGACGCGCCCGTGACGGCGGGCTCCGCCACGGGCGGAGCATCCAAAGATGTGGTTACGCCGCTGCTGGTCGCGCTGGATCCCGCCGGCGGGCCGCCTGTACCGCTTGTCACAGTGTCGCGAGACGGCCGTGGAAAGCGGGCGACAATCGCCACCGACCAACTGTGGCGGGTGCTCAACCCACGCGATCTGGATGCCCACACAGCCCTCTACGCGGAGCTCGTCACGTGGGCCGCGACGGCTGCAGAGGCAAAGAATAGCCCGCAGGCCGATACTTTCGTTGCCACGGATCGCGAACCCATCTCAGCAATACTGCCCGCCGACTCTCCCGCCGACGCAGTCGTGGAGGCAGTCGTGGATGATGCCGTTGTAGCCACGGCTCTCTCGCGGGACGGCGCGGCTGTGTTGCCGGCGCAGAAGCCGGGGCAGGTACGGCTGCGGCTGGCTGGTCAGCAGGCCATGTCCGAACCGATCGACATCGTGGCAGATGACCCAGAACGAACAATTCTTGCTCGCAATGATGCCTGGCTCGCGACGCTGGCCACGCGAACCGGCGGCAATCTGTCCAGCCTCGCCGACTTGCCCCAGTTGGTTGGTTCGGTGCCGCCGAAATCGCACGTTGAACGCCGCGAAACGGTCTGGCGCCCTTGGAATAGCGGATGGACGATCGTACTGCTGGCCGGACTGCTCATCGTCGAATGGATCTGGCGAAAATGGGAGGGGCTCGTATGAACTCCCTTGCGGTTCAGCTGCCCAATGGTCGAGCCGTTCGAGTCGACGCGGCCCTTTCGCGGTTTGGCCGGCGGTGGTTGGCGATGCGGCTCGTGCGGATTGCCGTCGTGGCCCTTGCGGCGCACGGCCTGCTGGTACTCGTGGCCGCGCATGTGGATCGGATACTTTTTCTAGACCAGCCGGCGAGACTGTCGCTCTGGGCCGTTGCGATCGGTATTCCCGTGGCGATTTTTTGTGGGATGGCCGCCCGGCTCTGGGCAACCCGTCCGAACCGGCAGCGGCTGGCCTATCTCTTCGAAAAAGCCAGCGGCATCGATCTGGCCGAGGCGGTTGTGACGGCCGAGGCCTTCGAGCGCGACAGCGACGGACACAAGAGCAGCAGTGCGCTGCCGTCGCCTGACTCGGTGGATATTCGCACACAACTCATCGCCGAACTCATGGCATCAGCTAGAGCGATGGCAGCCCGTGCTGCACCGCTGGCCAGCGTGCGGGATGGCTGGCTCCGGCCGGCTGTGCTTGCCGCGGTAACGGTGGCAACCATCGGCGGCCTGCTGGCCATCTGGCCGGCCTACCAGTTTCCGCTCATGCTGGCGCGGATCTACCAGCCGTGGCGCGACCTCCCGAAGCCGAGCTTCGTGCAGATCAGCGTTATCCCCGAGACGATCCAGATCGGTCGCGGCGACGAACTGGTGGTGCAAGCTCAGATCGTTGGCGAGCCGCCGTGGATCGTGGAGCGGCTCCTGGGACTCGCGGGCGTCGATATGCGGCACTGCCTGATCCAGATGGATGGCCAAGCCCCTATGGAAATGACACGGGTGCGTCGGCAGCTTTTCCTCGCGGCCCGCAGCGGCATCACGCAGACGACAGGTTTTCGGATCCGCTGCGGCGATGCCCGCACATCCCGGCACGCGGTGGACGTAGTCATACAGCCCGCAGTCGAGTCGCTCACGCTCTCGATCACTCCCCCGGTCTACACAGGCAAAGCCCCCAGCCAGCTCTCGGCGATCAACGGGCCGCTGCCGCTGCTGGTGGGCACAAAACTGACCGTGTCATTCCAAGCCGATCAGGATCTACGCGAGGCCAACGTGCTGGCGGCTGACCGGCAGCCTAGGCGAGACGTGGAATGGGATCCCACCAGCCGCACTGGCAGATTTTCTGTGACTGTGGAAGACTCGCAGGAATTCACGATCGATCTCGTGAACGCTCAAGGCTTCCGCAGCGTGCGGCCGACCGTGCTGGCAATCGAGGCAGTAGTGGACCAGACACCGTCGGTGCGGCTGGAGTCACCGTCGCCCCAGAGCGATCATGTGCCTGCGTCGCTCGTGCCGGTGCGTGCAGAGATTCTGGACGATCTGGCCGTCGAGTCGGCCGCAATCGTCTGGCAGTTGAACCCACATCTGAATCCCGACGCGCCGCTGACTCTGATTCCCGTGGCCATTTCAGAAAAAGGGCCGCGGCTCTGGATCGATGTGCCGCTGGATCTGGAATCCACGCTGGCCGTGCCGGGCGATGAGATCGTGGCGTTCCTCAGAGTCCGCGACTCGGCTGGCAACGACGGCGAGTCGGCGCCGTTTACAATCCGAGTTGTGTCATTCACCCGAGGCCAGAACGAGCGGGATCGCTTGGCTGCGCTCCGCTGGCTTGCAATCGCGGTGCCCGCGTTGCAAGGGGCCACTGAGAAAGGCCCCTCCGACGGGATCCGGCCGTCGCTCGACGCGGAGGCCAAGCGACTGGGCCTCACGTTCGATGCCGATCCATCCTTTGCAGGGCTACTCTCGCTTCTGGAGCAAGAGATCTACATGACGGAGGGCTCTGGATCAAAGCAGGATGCAATCGCGCTCCACGGCCTGCTCGCGGCTGGCCGGCCAGGAGCAGTCGACGCGATCTTGTCAATGACGGGCCGTCGGCGGCTGGAGAATTTGATCGTGCGACTCTTCGGCATGCGGGGCGAAGTGGACAGAATCCGCGAGTCGCTGGCACAGCAGAAGCTCAGCAGCAAAGAGCCAGAGCCGGACGTTAAGCCCGACAGCAAGCCAGACATTGGCAAAGCATCGGACCCCGCCATCGACCCGCTCAAGCGGCGAACGACGCTTGCCCTCCGCACGTTGGAAGCGATTGGAGGCGATCTGCTCGAACTGGTGCGCGAGGTACCGGCCACCGGCCTCGACGCCGCGGCGATCGCCGATATGCAGGCTCAGCTCAACGAAACCGGCTACCGCATGACTCGCGGCTCGGCGAAAAAGCGCGGCGATGCGTGCAACCAACTGGCCACTTTCTTGAGCGGATTGATCGCCACGATTGCGCCGGCCATTCAACCGCTCCGACAGATCGAAACCCAATCCCGAGCCGCGATCCAGAAGGACCTCACGGCCACGCTGGCCCAGCTACGGGCCGCCGATACGCTGGCAGCCCGCGAGTGGTTTCGCCGCCGGTTGCACGTTCTCGAACTGGATCCATTCTCGCCGGGATCCGAGGCGATCGATGCCTTGGCACATGCCGTCGCGCCCAACCAACCGCAGGTGCCTGCGGCGCAGGCTGCCGTTGAGCGGGGTTGGTGGGAGTGGCTGGCTTGGGAGTCGGAAGCGAAGGCGCTCCAACAAGCGAAGGCGCTCCAGCAAGCGAAGGTGCTCCAACAAGCAGAGTCGCTCCAGCAAGCAAAGGCGCTTGCACCACGCGATCCGCTCGTCGCTCATAGCGGCGTGGCCGACGATGAGTGGGCGATGCTCTCGGCATTGCTAGCTCAGCGGCTGCCGCAGAAGCCAGCGTCTGCGTTTCTCGCTGCAGTGGAGGCGATTGGGGCGGCCGCCCCCCCGCTTGAACAACTTGAAGAGCCGCGAAATGTGGCCGACGCAATTCTCGCTGCGATCGAGCGCACGGTGACTGCGTCGCTGACTGATCCGGTAGCCAGAACGGCGGCGGTGGCGGCGTTTGAGCGCGCAGCCGACCTCGCAATCATGGGCATCGCAACCCGCGGCCGCGTGGTGCACCTGGTGCAAGATGGCGAGACTGCCGACGACGTCTTGCTCGTGCGTCTGCGGGATGCATTATTGCGTTATCGACACAACGCGATTCTGGCAGCTACCGAGACCGATGCCGCTCCCAATGCGTGGCAACGGTCACTGGTCGGGCTTAAGGGGGCCATTGAAAAGCTCCTCTCGCAGTTGGATACCGGCGATCTGGCAGTGACTGAAGCGATCAGTCGCGATCCATTTCAAATCGCCGCGGCCCAGTCGCGACTCCTGTGGGATGCCGCCCGGGGTCGACCCAACGGCCTGCAGCGGCTCAACGATGCGTGGCCAGAGGCAAGGTTGCTTGTATTGGCCGATGGGCTGGCCGGCCTGCGCGCCGGGGCCGTCGCATTGGATGCGGCAGAGGCCAGCCTAGCAGATTCTGCGGGGGCCGAGGAATGGAAGCGGCATCGCGACGAGTCGGCCTCGTGCTTCAAAGCGTTCGCAGCAGTGGCCGCAGGTGTGACCGATCTTGAGCCCGTGGTCCACGAGATGCAGACACAGCTCGCAGCGATGGAGCGGGTTTCGGCATGGGATGACGCGGCCATACGGGCCAGGCGGCTGGCCCTTGGCGAGGTTCGCTCCGCAGTGGCTGTACTGGAGCGGCGGGCGACAGCCGTGGCCGAGCGGGCGGATGCCGATCCGGGCGGCTTCGAAGGTGGCCCCGATCAAATCTGGAACGATGCCTCGCGGCGGCAGGCTCTTTTCGGGCGACGGCTTGTCATCGACGACTGGCTCTTGGCCCGGCGAGCCGGGATGGCTGGCGTGCTGGCCAAGGCTGCGGCTGGCACAGCGGTTGAGTCTGCTGATGCGTGGGCCGCGTTTGCCCTGCGGCTGGGCCTGTCGGAACTCGGCGGTGCGGCTCGCGGCGGGCAGCGGCCTTTGCAGCGAGAGACGAAGGGCGATCCGCTCGTGGGCTGGTTGCGTCGCGAAATCGACTCGGCCCGCAAGTCGCTGCGGGCCAATCCATC
>Ga0114978_10000922_pt1 | contig 24733 bp, 51 predicted proteins | sample S_140212_EF_Meta_FD_87027 | JGI IMG/M metagenome (GOLD analysis project Ga0114978, IMG submission 87027) | Freshwater microbial communities from Lake Simoncouche, Canada to study carbon cycling - S_140212_EF_MetaG | ecosystem: Environmental > Aquatic > Freshwater > Lake | place: Lake...
TAATCATATCTCTCAATAGAATCTTTACCATTAACAGCTAATGAACCATCTGCATTACCTTGTAGACGATATAACGCATTGTTATATTCTACTACTGGTATTGTAGCTAAAACTTTGTAGATTTCATCAAAACTCCAATTTTGGACATTTTGTTCTGACCTATATGTATCTGGTTTTAATTGTCTATCTGGGGCTGCCATTATCTACTCCATTTTAGCGAACTACGCTTAGCTTCATTAATTTTGTTTTCAAACTTAGCATATTCAGCTAATCGTGTTAATTTCATAGTAACACGTTCAGTTGTGTCAATGCCAGATAATTGTTCTAACTGTTTTAATTTTGCATTAACTGCTGCTGTAGTATTATCAATTTCTCCAGTTCTTACTAAGTTTTCTAAATAATCAGTTATATCTGATACTTCAGAATATGCTGTTGGGTCTGCTTTAAATGTTTCTCTAATATCAAAATAATCAGCTATATATGGAACACCATTATCTATGTCATATCCTATAAAAAGTCCATCAGCTTTTTCTGCAGCTTGTATTGGTTGATTTTTATCTGTTTTGGGTAATTCTGAAGTGTCTAGAGTTACATCTTGTACATCAGATGCTGACCTGAATACATTAGGGCTAGTAGTTGCTTCTTCTGCTGATGAAGTCTCGGATGTCATTTACTTCCTCTATTTTTCCATCACGATGAGCTTTTATTAAAGCTGCTCGCATTGATTTAGTTTTTGATGATTCATTTTGTATTGAACTAAGTTGACGCTTTAAAGTATATCTTTGTTGAGTAGATAAATTTGGTTTCCTTAACTCTCTTTGTATCATTTCAATATCTTCTGTTCTGCTCATAAATTGATTATAACACAAAAGCCCCTCTGTAAAGAGGAGCTAATGTCTGATGCTTAATTAAATTAAGCAGTTGCAGCGGTCTTGAGAGCAATTATCCAGCTAGAATTTAGAACCTTGCACACGTAGCTACCAGCCCAGGCGATAGTTGAATATCTATCAGCAGGGTTACTGGTGTCACTTGAACCAGGAGTCTTAATGTAAAGCTTTGGAGCATCTGTTGCCAAGTCCATTACACCGAATGCGTCTTTGCCGTGAATGACATTGTCGTAAAGTGTAGCAGATGTAGCAGTAGCAGAAGCACCGTTGTTTGTAAGAATAAATCTTACTCCGAATAGTTCTCCAGCTTCACCCATATATAGGTCTTTTACATCGCTGTAGGTCTTAGAATTTACCCAAGTTGAGTCACCGATTAGGTCGTACCAAGTGTAAGGTTGAATCTTACCTAGGAAGAAACCGTCATCGTATCTTGAAGCTGCGTTACCTTCTAGGGTACGTACAGCCTTTTTGATTTCTGCAGCATTTAGAACGCTTCCTGAAGCAACAGCACTAGCAGCGGTTACACCACCAGCATATTGTACAGTTGCATTTGCAGTTGCATTAATGACATCTCGAACTAAAGTATCTAGGGTTTCACCCATATTTTGTCCGAATACTTCAATTTTTTCTTTGTTGTTTTGGTCTATTGAGATAGTGCTCAAGAATCGACCAATTTTTGCCGTACTTCCGTATTCCTTAATGGTTGCGGAAATTGTAGAGGCAGTCAAATTTACTTCTGCAGGGTTATCACCTTCAGTCAAACCACCAGTTACTGCAGATACAGCAAGTGGGGTGTAACGAGTAAAGTTAACAGTTCTACCTTCACCAGCAGGGATAGTTTTCTTTTGTGCTCCCTGTTCGTGAATCAGACGTTTCATAGCTCGTGCAAGAAAAACTTTTTCATAGTAAGTAGAAACTTCGTAAGTTATTGTACTACCATTTCCAAGTCCTGCAGAGGTTGTTACTTGTGTGGCCATTTTATTTTCCTTTTGTTAAAGATACTACTTATTGAAACCGAGTTGTTGTTCCATTTCGTCCAAAGACATATCGGAAAAATCTTTTTTACCAGAATCATTTGTAGTAGTATCTGGTTTTAGTGTAGTTTCAGCAGCAGCTTGAGCTACAGAAGCTTTAACATTGGCATCAGAACGATTAGATTGTCTTTTGGCGACATCCATAACGTCATTGACAATATCCTTCAGTCTTATCTCAGGATTCTTATTGCTGAATTTTTCGTACATTGAAGCAATTTTGTTGCTCAATGCAGGGTCATATTGATTCCCTTCGGCATTAAGTTCTGGATATTTTCTTTCTATATTCTCAACATCACGTTCAAAATTATCGGCACGGTCTTTTGCTGCCTGTTTTTGTTCAAACTGTTGTAGTTTGATATCAGCTATCATTTCGGCTTGACTGGCTACTTGCTGTTGATATTGCTCAGCAGTTATCTCAGTGTCATACGAAAAGTTTGTAGGTTGGGCTGGAGCTGGTTGGTTGTAAAAATTTGTTGGTTGCTGAACTTGTTCAGACAATTCACGAATTTTGTTTGACATATTTGCAAAACGTTTTTCTTGACGTGGTGAACGTTTGCTTTCCTCTTCATAGTTAGTTGATTCTGTATCACCCTCCACCCCTGCGTCATTAGAGACTTCAGTATCTACAGTATTAACTTCTTCTGTTGATTCTGTTTGTTCCAGACTGGGGGTGGTCTCAGTAGTTTCTTCTACTGGTAGTATGGTATCTTCCATAACTTCTCCCTATTTTAGTTGACTGCCCACGTTCAGCTATTGCTCGGTTCTTGGCGACACCGTTTAGTAGATTGCAAATCTACTTCTGGTATCTATTATCATACTTTAAAATATTTTGTCAATAATCGGATTACCATTTTCGTGTATTCCCTTGAGAATAAGCCCTGGTTCTAAATAAAAGCTATGTTTAAAAGGACAAGATTCACAAGATACTTCTGTTCCTTGTTGAATCCAAGTGTGTCCCTGCATAGATGCTTTTGCATCTTTCCACATTGAATCAATTTGGGCAGAAGATAATTTTAGAACTTCTTCGGATGGTTCATTCTGTTGTTGCATTGTTAATCTCGTTAGCTGTATTTTGTACAATATTCAGAACTTGTGATAGTTCATCAGCTACAAGATTGGATACAATGAATTTTTGACCAATTTCTTCTAGGGTCAAAGTAGCAGTATCTACTCCATTCATTTTTTTGTAGTATTCAATGCGTTCTTGCATTTGTTTTTCTATTTGCAACCAACCTGGGTGGTCTGCAAGATTAGCAATTTGTTTATCTTTTAATGTAGCCTCTTGGTGTTCTGGTGTGTTGTCAGGCAAAGAAACTTCTAGTCCTTCAGTTATTGCGTCTGTGTTCATTGTTGTCCTCCAAATAATTGGTTAGCTATTCTTGCAATTTCTGGGTCTTGTATCTGAGGATTCATGGGAACTGCACCTTGTGGTGGCATAGGTTGTTGCATATCAGCACCTGGCATTTGAGGCATTGGTTGTTGCATAGATTGTTGCGGTGCTTGTGGTTCTGCCATAGCTGGTGGAGTAACATCTCCTCCTGCACCTCCTGCTATTTGTGGTGGCTGATTCATATTGCCTTGATTTTCCATTTCAGTGTTGTTGATTTCTTCTTGAGTCATACCAATAAGAATTTTGTCATACCCTTCAACACCTGAAGTAGAAAATATTTTCTTGATGTGTTCACCGACATTGTACTTGAGTCCATTCTTGGCAAGTTCTTGACTGAGTCCAGGTATCTTGGAAACTACTACTAACAGATTGGTAAGAGCTTCTGATTGGGCAACATCATCTTTTCGATTAGTTGAATTGGCATCAATGTAATATTTGTATTTAATATCACCGATATCATCTTTAGCAATAGTTAGTATTGCATAACTTCCAGATTCAGATTCTTTTAGAATTTCACTTACATCTGGGTGCATTTCTTTTATTAAATCAATTTCATCATCAAACAAATCAAGATTAATTGGTTTTGGTTGTTTAGTAGCTACTAAATTAACAAATCCATCATAAAGTTCTTCAACAGATTGCTCCATCATAAACCTATCCCAGTTATCACGGGTGTTTTCACGTGCTTGAAGTAGTTTAAGAGCTTGTGGAGTCTTACCGAAGCCTGGGTCTGAAGTAGAATCAGAACTTGCTGCAGTGTCAGTAGTACCATTTTGGTTAAGAATTGAACCAATTAGGAACTGGTAGGTACTTTGGAAGGTAGAAAGTCCCTGTGGATTAGTGTTGTAAGGTCGAATTGAGTTAGGAATATTCTCTAACCAACGTGCTCCAGGACTGTATTTAACACTTGAAGCTACAATTCCGTTAGGATTCATAATAGTTGGTGGGAATACTGACATCTTGACACCGTCTAGGTACAGATTAATAAGTGAATCCATAGCATATTGTAGTGTTTTTCCTCTTTCAAAGTCACCTAGACCATAAATTGAGTCTACAAGTGGGAAACAATACTTCAAAACAATAGGAATCTTACCGTTTTTGTGTGGGTTAGCAATGTCTCTAATGATTTTATTCTCATAATCAGGACAAAACATAATCCAACGTCCATCAGAACCTGCTTCATATCTAGTAACAACCTTAACTTGCGAAGCTTTTCCTTTAGAACCTTGGCTTTTTTGGTCTCTATCGTTTTCTACATAGGACTCATCACGAGATTCTTTTTGCATTTTTGAACCTTCTTTGGCAGATTCAATAATATATTTCAATGCAGTCTTTTCCCAGTCGCCATTTTTAGCTTTGAGTTTAGTTTGCAACCATCTTACTGATACATAGTTTACTACGTGACAGTAATCGGAGTCTTGCATAGTAAGTTTACCTTTTTGTGGTATCCAGTTACGAATTGGTATTAACCAGCAATCTGGTCCAACATAATCATCGTCTAAACGGTAGTCGTACATCATTGGCATAACTCCATACACCATAGAGTATAAGTCCCACATTCTTAATTTCGTAAGGTGTGAAAATTGTGAGTTAGCATTAGGTTGAATATAACGCTGAAGAATAATATCCATTAAGGTAGATTTGCCTTTATCTTTAACGGACAAAGCCTTAACCATACCTGTTGGAAGTTGTCCCATTACTCGACCTGCCCGTTCCCATATAATAGTTGATAGACGGGAGTCTGTTACTTTTGATTTAAAGCTCATTGAATCTTCAACTTTAGAAATTAACATTGATTCTTTTTCATCAAATGTATCAACTATAGTTTGAATAGCAGCTTTGTCTGTAGTATATTCATCGCCAATTTGTTTTATTTTATCTTTATCCATAATTCTCCTTTGTTAGAATCGTAGAGTCCCTCTCTTGTGATTATATTAACTATACTTTTTATCTCTAGAATCGTCAATTTTATTATAATCTATCTGAGCATTGTCTTGTTTTATTAACCGAGATACCTTTCCTTTGTTCAAAACTACTGTAAAGGACAAAGAACCTGAATATTTTTTTTCAGTTGCTTCTTTAATGACCTGCATAATGATTGCTGCTGCCTGAGCATTGTCTTTTGGTTTATGAGATTCAAAGGAGTGAACGATAACTTGGTGAGTATTTTTAGTGTGACGCTTAATGGTTACTTGAACATCACCATAGTCAACTGCTTCTATTAAGGCATTGATATCTTCGATGTAGGTCATCTGTAGAATCCGTTATCAAATAAGTCTTCTTGTGGGAAGTCATAGGTTTTGTTGATATCAAACTGATAATACAAAGCAGCATAACGTAATGCATCTAAAGCGTGGTCATCTTTTTTCATTGGTTCTTCTTTTTCATTACGGTTGGTGTTTTTACCTCTAGGGTAGCGATACTTTTCAAATTCTTCAATTAGATTAACACAGGCTGATGATATGAATAGTTTTGGCTTAGGTGGTCCGTGCAGCTGTTCACGAGGTATTAATTTTTCTTGAAGGATATTAATTCCTGCTGAGATATAATCTTTACGTTTGGTAACTGGTACACAGGGAATGTTTTGCTGATTAAGATTAGCAATGTGTTCTGAAGCTTGAGAGTCACCAATGTAGGATAGGATATTTTTACCAATAGATTTTTCTTTTATAATTAAAGCTAATTGATTAATGGTTCTTTTGCGTTCATAAATCTCATCATAGACCCACCAGTTCTGGTCGTAATCAATTAAGATATATAAAATTGCTGCAGGATTTTGGTAACCAAAGTCAATGCCAACTATGTGAGTTCCTGTAAGTGGTACTTTTTCTGGTTGGACTACGTGGATAGCTCGGTCAAATGTCTTATAAACTAGTCCTTCCATCTTCTTAAACTCAGCCATATACTCTTGAGCAAACTCGTCTGGAGTATTCTCAGACCTAATTCTATCTATTTCAGTTTTACTGATGACTGGATTGTCATATGGCGTGGCGTGTGAATAGAACCAGCTAGGACGGCCCTTAGTAAACTTCTGGGTAAAACCACCAGTCTCGGTCTTATCGTAGCCCTGGGCGTACATATAGAGGTCATAGAAGTGATTAAACCCATTAGGGGTGCTAATAAACATAGCCCAGCCCTGAGTTGTTAGAAGCATCGGCTCAAAGACTAACTTCCAGTGTTCTGGTTCGTGGTAGGCGTACTCGTCAAAGACTAAACCATTAACTTCAGTACCACGCAGCGTGTTGGCATTGTCGGAACCTTTTAATTCAATCGTGGAGTTAGGTAACTTAGTATCGTGCTTGATACCGTTCTTTTCATCATCAATGTAATTTAGGGTGACTGTTAGGTCAACATTGTTAACATCTTTAATTAATTCTTGAGGAATCAATGTTTTAATATATTGTTTCCAGTAAATATCCTTAGCTTGTTTATAAGTAGGAAGAACTATCCAATAGCGTCCTTGTTTACGTAATGCTTCATAAAGAGTGTATTCCAAGGCAAACATTGATTTACCAGTACGTCTTCCCCAGTTCAGTATTTTAAACCTTGAAGGAGAATTATGTACGTCAGATTGTTTGGGGTGAGGACTATATAACATTAGCAACCTTTCTGCATACACTTAGTGCCTGTATAGAAATGACCTTTTCTGCAGACCTTAGATTTTTTTAATTGTTCTAGAATAACTTTTTTAGGAGTCTCCAATATTTTTTCAGGAGTCCCTTTAAGTGAATTAGATATAAACTCAGATTTATTTTCTATGGAGTCCCATAAGTCTTTGTCAGCGTCTCTAATGTAAATATTATATCGTGGCATATACACACATTGTAGCATAGTGTGTGTAGTGTGTATACACACATCTTTATACTGGCCCCCCAAATATTTTACTAGGGAGGTATTGTGAAAGAAAAACTGTGTACAGGTGAAGAAACAATATTTGATACATATATATGAGTAGTACGCCTATAGCCAAGAGCCCTATAAGGGGGATATACCCCCCCCCGCCCCTATCTGTTATTAATTTATTATATCAATAGGGGTATTGGCATTGCCTAGCTCAATCTTTACCACTTGTGCTACCTGCTTACGCTCAACCATATGACCATCTAGACGGGCTAGCAATTCAATTGCCTTGAGTTTGGTGTTAGTCTTATTAATACCATCGATATTACCCCTTATTACATCCGCTATGCTCTCTCTTATGTGTTCTAGTGTTATATTGCTTTTATTTGTATAAGCTTGCAACCACTTATTATTAATAGCGGGGCTTGCAATTTGATTGGCATAGTGTTTATTGTATCCCGCCTGTATAGCCGATTGATAGGCATTACCGAAAGTAGTACTTTCAGGGCTTATATATAATTGCATAAATAAATTTTGCTTGGGATTGGCTTGCCATTGATTACTTATAGCCCCCACTTTACGCTTGCTAGGTGCTACACCCTTATTTTTACCTGTATTTTTGCGGGCTTTCATACTCTTAATTATACCAATTTACACCTGATAATGCAATTATATTATGAAAAGTTATTGACAATAGGTTTTTTATACGATACAATGTATTTACCTTAAAAAAACGGGTACAAGGTACAAGCGGGGGCTAGATGATAGGGCTATAAGCAACATACGCCACAAGTTGCAAGCCCCCCGCCTTGATGATAAATATTAAAATAAAAAAAGGATTAAAGATGAAAGTTTACAATAAAAAAGGTGTATTCATTACACGGGCTGAAAGGCTAAAGATTAAAGAACAAAAAGATATAAACATATTTAATATTATAATGTTTGTATGCTTAAATGCTTATTTAATAATCTGGTTTATAACAATAACGAATTGAAAGGGTAAAATAATGAAAGTTGCTAAAGTAAAAATATATACTATAAAAGAATTAAGCCCTGATGCTCAACAAGTGGCCATCAATCAGTGGCTACAACACGATTATACAGATATTAATTATGTACTCGATGAATACAAAATCGAATTAGAAAGTTTTGGTTTTTATGATGTGGATATTAATTATACTGGTTTTTATTCACAAGGTGACGGGGCTAGTTTTACAGCGGGTATTGATATAATGAAGTTTTTAGCTAAAAATAAAAAATTAAAAGAATATAAAAAAATAATCAAAAACCTTGATGAGATAACTTTTAATATAATCAGGCATAATAATCATTATTACCACGAACACACCACAAGTGTTGAGATTATGGATGCCTGGGATGAATACGATATTCAAGGTTTAGAAGATTATATTAATCAATGGGTTTTAGCTTTTAATATTGATATATATAAAGCACTACAAAAAGAATATGAATATCAAACATCTGATCAAACTATTATTTATGAGTTACTAGATAATGAGATATATTTTACAAAAAACGGGTTACAGTTTATTTATTAATAAAGCATTGAAAGGGTAAAAAAATGACAATAACTATGAATAATATAAATGATATATTTGGGGCTAAAATTGCAAGCATTGATACGATGCAATATAAGGGCTATAAACTATTGAAAGAGTTTTTTATTGACAATAGCGGGTTTGGTAGTAGTAACGAACTTGCACTTACAAAAATACAATTTGAAAGTGAATTACAGGCGTTTTTAGCGGGCTATGGCAAACCTGTAACCGCTAAAATTACCAGGTTTGGTCAATTCCAGGTATATTTGGGGCTATTTGCAAAAACAGGCCAAAAGATATCTAAAAAAATTGCAAACAATACGCTATTAATTAAGGATGATAATAAAAACATAATCAGGCTACACGATACAAACATATTAAGTGAAAGCGGGGGTGTAATAACTATAAATAGCGGGGGTTATCAAACAAACACTACAAAAAGCCGTATCAATGACTACTTGCCAAACGGGTATTATATATCGCAAAAAGATTTTGTCTGGTATCTAAACACGCCCGAAAGCACAATTGATTTTGTGGATGGGATGACAATAACAGGCTATTTGAATATATAGCACAATTAAGGGGCGGGGCTTACTATAGCCCCGTTTTTTATATTGCTTTTTTATTGTGCGACATTGTGCTTTTTTTTATAGGGCTATATTGTACTACTTGCAATATAAAAACGCTTTAAACGGGCTTTAAACAGGCTACAATCAGGCTATAATCAGGCTATTTGATAGGTATTCATGTATGCATTGCTAGGATGTAGCAAGCTATTTTTATAATTATAAAAAACGCTTTTATTAATAACGCTTATAAAAGCACAAGGCAAGGGGGGCAAACAAAATAAATAAAAGGGGGTAAAATAAGCAAATAAAAGGGGGTAAACAGGGTTATTGACGGGGGCAATGAAAGTTTATATAAAAAAGGTATTGACAATAGTTATACGATACGCTACAATGAAGTTACAAATTAATTAAACGGGGATAAAAAAAATGATAACTACAATTTTAAGAGAAGGTGTATTAAATGACGATACATTGTATCAAGCCGAAAAAAATAAAGTGTTTAAGGGCAATTATATCGCTATTGTAGAGTACTACACTTACGCTAGTGCCTGGCATAATAATAAACATATTAAAGGCTTTAGAAGTGAAAATAGCATGAATAAGTTTATAAATAAATTAAAGAAAGGGCAAAAATAATGCAAGAGAAAAGGCAATATATATTAAGCGATAGGATGTTTAAAGTGTTATATGCAAATGACAAACCGAATTATAAACTAACTACCGAACAATTTATGGAATTGTTATTTATCCAGGACGAATTGAGTTTGAACCCGCTATTAAAAAGAGAATTAAGAAAGGCAAAAAAATGACAACTAAAGATTTGACAAATAATATCTATGATTTAGTAAAGGTAACGGCATTAAAAGATAAGCAAAATGACGATTGGGCGATATTGTCAAGACAATTCGCACAAGATAGCAGAAAACAAATGCACAAATACTTAAGCAATAAGGATATGAGCATAAGCAACAATGTTATCTATATAGGTAAAAAAATTAAAGTAACAATAGAGGAGGTAAAATAATGTATAAAATATACAGCTTGGAACGCAAAAATAATAGTGTTAATGGTAATCCAAAATATGAAATATATTTTAAAAACCTTGATGGTGAATTTGACCACGCAACTACCGCAAGCGATTACGCTTTTTGTTATGGTATTACAAACGATATTTATAGCTTAAAAAACCCTAAAGTTATGGCAAAATTAGAGTTTAGCAAGGCGGGCAAAATAACAGATTTTAAAGTAATAAGAAAGGTAAAATAATGAATACAATCGACAGGCTAGTTATGGAGTATAGCGACAAAATGCTAGATATAAATAATGCTGACGATATGGACTATGGCGACAAAACAGGTGCGTATATGGCGATAGCACGGCAACTTATAGCCGATGTAGCAACGAAAATATCAGATGACGATTTAGACCTTGAGGACTTAATGCTATGAGCAACGAACAAAAAGCTTGGGCTAGACATTTTACAGGCACAATAACTAACTATTTTAATTAAAGGAGTAAATAAAATGAAAAACTACACAATTTATTTTGAGGAGGCTTATAAAATAAAAATTAAAGCTAAAACAAGAGATGAAGCACTAGATATGTTTATGGACAACGAGTATGACAACGCCAAATATCTGGAAATATCAGGGTACGAAATAATAGAGGAGCAAAAATGAGTAAAAATAAAGACCTCAATGTACTAGAATCGTTTTTTAATAAAATAATTAAGGACTTGCCGATACCGATAGCAAAGGCTGGTACAGGAAGTATAGGTACAAGCATATATGGCTTTCATCTAATGGAAGTGGGAGACGCTGTAAAGTTTAAGGCAGAACATAGGCAAAACAAATATGTTTGTAGTGCTAGAAGCTATGGCAAAAAAGCAAATAAGAAGTTTACAGCTAGGTACATAAATGGCGAAACAATAATCTGGAGGGTTAAATAATGGAACGAAAAGCAAAGACCGACAAAGAAGTAAAAGAAACATTACTAGCGATAGATATGTTTTTAGATATTGAGGAGTGGCTAGAATATACAAAAGCCGAACTTAATTGGGAAAGAATTAGCCTATCTGAGTTAATCGAGGTTGAAGCAGTACATAAAATAATTAAAAAGGAGCAAGAATAATGAGTGGATTTTCAGACGACACAAACTGTCCTAACTGTAACAAATATGCTAACAGGTATAGCGACTACAAGCCGTTTGACCTAGTTAGCATAGACTGTGCGTACTGTGGTTTTTATACCCATACAACAGTAAAGCAAATGGATCTAGAAGAATTAAACGACACAAGGGAACAGCAAGAATTAAAGCCATTGAAAAAATTACCAAAGTGGACGCTTGATGAGTACGGCTATTACGCAAAGGAGCAAGAATAATGAAAACAATAAAAATAGTAAATAAGATTGTTGATGAATTATGGAAAAATGGGCTAACTATTGACGGAGTAGATATATCAGATTATGAGCAAGCAATAACCAAAACAATAATAGAGGAGAAAAAATGAAAAACTTACAATTAAAAACAAGACCGATAGATAAACCCTATGAGATATGGAAAGGTCGGGTAATGATTGGTAGTGAAGTATTGAATATGGAGTGGCGAGTCCTAAAAAAGTGGCAAGTCGACGACGATAAACCTTATGCTCGCTGGTTCGTAGGAGCTAAAAGTGAAGCAACCTATGGCGAGTGGGAGTATGGCGATACCTATGTCAAAGAAATTAAAACTTTTGGTACTAAAACTTTTTCCGACGCATAATTTTATCGAACTTTTTGACAGGTAATTTTAAAGCTAAAGCAAGGTCAACAATATCATCATCTGTAATCTTGCTTGGCTTTTTTTTGTTAAACTTTTTGCTGTGGCTATTAAGATAGCTGGCGATTGAGCCTAGCTCGTCCTCGCCTATTGTCTCGTCAGAAAATACATATAACTTCATAAACACTATTATACCAAAAAACCCCCACACACAATAGGGGTAGTTGGCTAATCACCTTAAAAAGTAACTAGTATTTTTGTTTTAAGTTTGTAAAGCCATACGACAAACTTTACATATAAATTATAGCATAAAAGGAGTTGAGCTAAGTAAAATAATAGGGCAAGGGGGTAGTCAAAGTTGCTTTTGTCTCATAATTTTAATAATACCACCAACAGATATATCAAGGTCTATTGCTAGGTTGATAATATCATCATCCGTAATAGCCCTTGTTCTATTTTTATTTAACATATAAGTGATTAGCTCAAGCTCTAGTGGAGATAAATCACCTTCAAAGAATAAATGAGTACCCATACATCTATTGTAATTGACAAAGTGAATAATGTAGAGTAGTATCTAGTTAAACACGAACCAAACTTAAATCAGCTTTCGTGTCTAAACAAATGAGCTGGACTATACTAACCGAAGTGGACAACTCACTGGGGGATGTAAGTAGGGTAACAAAAAAGAAGCCGAACTTAAGCGACTTCTTTATAGCAAACAACTGAGTTGTTCGAACGAACCAAACTGAGTATAGTTTAGCATTACCCTCGAACCTTGTCAACTGAATAACGCTATTTATTTTAACCAAACACTTTCCTACCTCTGTGTCCAATCTACTAAGGGATGTTAGGGAATAGCTAGTCTTTTAACCAGACACCTGTTTGTTTGAAATGTTTTACTTTATTTTTAAGTATATTGTAGTTAGTCCAGACTTCTTTATTAGAACTAGAATAAAACACTTCAATGATTGTCTTAAAATCTTTACTTAATATGCGGTAGTCTTTACCTTTAATGGTAACAATACCTTTTTTTATATATTTATCTAATATCAATTTATCTTTAACTTCAACCTTAACAGGTTCTTCCGTATCATGTTGTAAATATACAAACATATCACCCTCCTAACAAAATGTTCCGCACCAGTTAAACGGGTATAAAACTGATGGGAACAAGGGCATTATACCAGATACAGACAATAAAGTCTATTGTTTCGTATTGACAAACAAATTAAAGTACGATACAATACTTATGTAATATAAATTAAACGGGAGAAAACAATATGAAATGTACCCATCCATATTTAATCAAGGTCGATGATTTTGTTGGAGAATATATGCACCCAGTTGAGTGTGAAGAGTGTAGTCAGATAATTGAGTGTCCGCACCTAGAGATAGATAATGCCGATGATTTCAATCAACCGACCTGCATAGATTGCTTGGCATGCGGAATAGATGTATTAGAACCTATTGAATATGATAAATATCAGGAGAAGCTATGAAAAATTACGACAACCTAATGATAATAGTGAAAAAAGTAGAAAGAGATTTGTTTGGAATAGCAGACCTTAACATAGAACAGAAACAAGGTTTGATAAATATTTTAGAAAATGTACGCATAGTGCGGGATAGATTGCAAATGTTAATAGATGACCAAGAAGCAGAAACACAATCAATGATTGAGGAGTTTAAGAATATTGAAAAGTTAAATGACAAATTGGGAAAAATGTTAAATGATAAATAGCAAATTAAACACTGGATTACAATCTGAGATTGTAGCTACAATACGCAAAGAGTATGAGGAAAAGTCAGCCCTGCACGAGCCTAGCGGTAAACTATCTGCTGGTCAATTAGGCAAACCATTACTTGAACAAGTGCTGAAAGTAATTGGTGTGCCACAAAAACCACAGGAAGATTACACCTTAGGATTGTTTCGCAGAGGTGATAGTGTAGAACAAAACATCATTGAACTACTTAACCCCGACAAAGTGCAAAAACCAGTTGAGTATCGTAATTGTGTAGGAGTAATAGATGCCATAAAGAACAACAATATTTATGAAGTTAAATCTATCAAAAACTCACAATTTCAATACCTCGACCCTACAAACGAAAGTAGACGCAGAGTTGGTGGCGAGTTAGTACCCATATATGGTGGTGTAAAGTACGCACACGCCCTCCAGGGCGGTTTATATGCCCTAGCCGAGGGTAAGGACGAGTTTACTATAATCTATGCGTCAGCAGACGATTTACGCACCATACCCCACACAGTCAAAACAGAGGATGTCAAAGATGAAATAGAAAATATCATTGACGAAGTAGATAAAGCGTTAAAACTTAAAGTATTACCAAAATGGATTGCTCGTGAATCGTGGCAAGAAAAATACCCACAATACTCAAGCTATCCAGATTGGATTAGTTTAGACCCAGAACTAGCTATGACAAAACTTAAAAACCAATACCCAGATAGTTATAAGAAACTAACAGGAGGAAAGTAATGGAAAAATTAATGAATATATTGGAGTTTGTAGGAATAACAATAGCATGGTCAGCAATCACAATGGTTGTTATAACATCAGCACTTCAAATATCGAAAGGATTGTAATGCTACATGACAAAGTCAGAGTAATCTTAAGAGATAAACCAAAAACTCGTAATTCAGACCAAGAACTAGTATTAGAAGTATGGAAACAATTCGGATTGTATTTAAGCAATTCACAACGAGCAAAGTTTTTAGAGATACCAACTTCAGATACCATTACCAGAGTCAGGCGTAAAATACAGGAAGGAGGTGAGTATCAGGCAACCGAGAATATAAAAAAGTTTAGAAAGGTAAAGAGTATGATTGTACAACAAAACATACCTAAAGCCAAAGAAGTAGATAAGTTATTTGACGATACTGATTTTACAATAAAAAAGTATTGGAATTAAAGAAAGGAAAATATGGAAAAAGAATATACAAAATTAAGCAACCTAGTAAACGGAACTTTTACAATCAATAAGTTCTTCGGTTACAAATGGAAAAAGTGGGATGACGATAACAAGAAAATGCTTGTATCAGATAGCTGGCAAAAAGACTATCGTAAGTCCTATTCAGCAGAAACCGACAAAGGTTTGCTAGACCTATCATCTAGTCAAGTAGGAGTATTGTTAGAAACTATCTGTAAAAATGGTCAATCAGATTTAGTAGGCAGAACTTTTCAAGTAAAGTCTAATGGTAAAACTGGTATGGACATCAGATACTTTTTTAATGCAGTACAAGTCATCTTACCAGCTCCGACAGTACAACCAGAGTTTTCTATGACTGATGAAATTAATCTTGACGATGTGCCCTTTTAATGAAGGTTGAAGACGCAATTAAAGGAATAGTTGCTTATCGTAAGTTAATACACGAAGAAAACTATTGGAACAACCCAGAACGGTTAAGTGATGTGATGGCAAAATTAGCAGTTTACAACGCTTACCTAGCAGATAACATTGCTACTTTCCACAAACAAGCAACGGAAAAACAATCAGTAGTATTTATGGAAGCTCGCAAAGAAGTTGGAGTAACAGAGGCTGAACGAATATCCAGATTTAAATCATTAAACGAAAGAGAGACATACGAAAAATGCAAATACATTTACACAGCAACGGGGAATCTGATAACAGTGTTACAGTCAAGGTTGAAAGTGATAGAACAGCAACGCAAGGACGAAAGTCTATAAAACGCAACCCAGAACAATACAAGAAAGCTGTTGATACGACCAGGGCAAGACACGGAGAAGATTTTTATAGTAGGATAGCGAAACATGATAACCAATGGCTCAAGGGTAATTCGGACGCTATGCGTGAATTAGTTAATAAAAGATGGGCTAAACAAAGAAAGGGAAATAAGTAATGCCAGCAACAAGAGAAGGTGGAATCAAAGCCGCAATAACAAACAAAGCTAAGTATGGAGAAGATTTTTACAAGCGTATTGGTGCAACAGGTGGAGCTAAAAGTAGGGGTGGTGGGTTCGCATACGACCACGAATTAGCACGATTAGCAGGTAGACTTGGTGGTTTAAAATCACGCAAATATGGCACTGGTAAAGAACTAGACAAAAATGTTCTTAAAGAAGCCAAACAAGATGTCAAATATTACAAAATAATTAAATTAAACCAAGGAGAATAAAATGAGATTAGCAGTTTTAATATCAGGTTACATAGTATTGGCTTTGTGCGTAACAACAGTAATGAACTTAATAGCAGAAAATGACCCTAGTACAGGAATTACTCTTGTAGGATTGGTAATGCTTGCAACACCAATTATACTTGGTGTAATTTACGCACATCGAAATAAATAAACAAGTCGGTGCCTCTGTCAATAGGTTAAATGGTTACAATGTATCAAGTAACAGCAGCCGACACTGAAATAATAAAAAGGAGGGTGAAGTGTATAAAACAATATGGATAACAATAGCAATACTAGCAGTGGTTACATTACTATGGTTCTGCTGGTTAGTCTTTCAACTATCTGATTTGGTAACGTGCAGCAATATGCCGTTCAATGAGCTAACAGCACACTGTGTTAAGATACTTCGATGAGAGTTTTTGCAACAGGTGGAACAAGAGATGACGATACGCACAAACTAGACTACGAGGGTTTTTTATCGCCAGAAGTGTTAAAACGTTTTGCTGAATATATGAACAGCAACAGAGTACAAGCCGATGGAGCTTTGAGAGATTCAGATAACTGGCAGAAGGGTATGCCTAAAGACGCCTATATGAAATCGGGTTGGCGGCACTTCCTGGATTGGTGGTCCTTGCATAGAAATATAGACAACAAAGTTGAGTTAGAAGACGCAATTTGTGCAGTTATATTCAACGCTCAGGGCTACCTATACGAACTATTACAGGAGAAAAAAGATGGCAAGTAAAACTAACAAGGTACATATTAAAAAAGATATGACAAACATCAAGTGGGTGAAAAAAGCTCAGATGTGGTCGAAAACGGTAGTCAAAGAGGGCAAGCAGACTATTGAGTGGAGTCAGGAAAAACCAAATGATAAGTAAGCTACCCTACCCCAGGGTTCGCAAGATACACATCTTTAAGACCAACAAAAGGATTAAGCCGAGTCCGTTGGTTATAAACCTATCCCCCGAAGCAATCAAGTGGAAAGTATTAAATAAGATTCTAATTAAAAGAATAAAAGAATATGAAGTTTAGAATTGAAGGACTACCACCTAGCCCTAATCAAATAGGGCGGTCGCACTGGGCCGTACAGGCTAAAATAAAAAAAGAATGGCAAGATAAGGTGGGGTGGTTAGCTAAAGCTAATCGCCCCTCCAAGCCATTTAATAAAGCTCATATATCATTTACTATCTGTACTGGCGATAAACGCAGACACGACCCAGATAACCTTAACTGGGCTGTTACTAAACCAACACTGGATGGATTAAAGGGTATTGTTATTGAAGATGATTCAATCGATAATATTACTCTTGAATACAAATATACTAGAGTAGGAAAGAGAGGGTTTGATGTCGAAGTTACAGAAGTGGTTAAAGTTTAGAAAGTCTTTTCTTAAAGACAAGAAAAACTTTGAAGGTTATTATATTTGTGAGAAGTGTGGCAGGTGGGTAGAAAACATTGAAGTTGACCATATAATAAAACGCAGCATTGCACCCGATAGAGTCTTTGATGAAACCAATTTAAGATTGCTTTGTAATAGTTGCCACAGGTCAGTCAATCCTGATTATAATTAAAATACGCACTTCCTAGAGTGCGTCAAAATAGTCTAAATCATATATTAGGTAGGTTGTATTCTAATGTTAGAAAAAGATACTATGCTAGGACATTAATAAAATTATAACATAAAAACCCCCAGCCGTAATAGCTAGGGGGTTTTTGATTACTCGAACCAATTCGTATCATCGGTTGTTTCAAGTAGGTAGCCAAAGAATAGTACATCGGCTTCTTCCATTTTAGAAAGTTCCCGATATTCCATAAACTCTGGATAGGTTTCGTGAAAGGCCTTAATGACATGCTTTGGTGGAAGCCCTGAGAGAACAATGACATCTATATCGTTGGCTCTGGCCCACTGAAGTTCCCAGTCAAGCCGTTCAATGAGGTAAAACCCCTGCCTAAAATCGCACTCACCGCAGTCTGATACAGCAACTGAGTACCAAGCGAAGTCAACCCACCAATAGTATGTTGTATTGTCTGGGGTATAGAACACAAGTCTGCCACAATTTCGGCAGGTGATTTGATTAGTTTCAGGTGGCACTTCATCTTCCTCCTCGTATTGGATTATTTCTAGGTTGAAATAAGCCAGGATTGAATTGACTAAAAACCACACATTATTCCCTTCTGTTTGTAAAGACGGCTTTTTAAGGTACTAGGCGGACTGGCAAGAGTTGCACTTGCTACTATGCGAGAGGACGATTATTCTAACGCATCGTGTTCTATTACACCACAGCCCGATGAGGTGGCTAGTTTGAATACATAGCCAGGTATTTTATGCGGTATACAGCTTGCCATTATACATGGCTTTGCCGTTATGGATATGAACCCCGTAAACATGGAAGTCGCCATTGCCCTCTTCGTAGTGGACAATACCTATTCCCTGTTGCCAGTTCTCATATCGTGTGACAGGCTTACCCCACTCGTCAGTTCCACCCATAGCTGATGGTACAGCACCATCAATTCTGGCTAGAGTACCTGGAGTAAAAGCAAGTCGTGTCTTAAAACCGTTTTTAACATTAACGGTCTTGTATTGGAGTTCCATACGATGTACGTGACCAAAGATAGTTGAAACCCTATCATCGGCTACCACAGCCATCGCTGTTGAACCATTGGAACGAACCTTAACACCGTGAATACATTTTAGATTATCATTAATCCAGTATTCGCCAGCAGGATAGCCATCGATGTACTCGACGTTGAGTTCATCTAGTCTAAGTAGGAACGGTACTGATAGCACAGGCCAGTTATCTGGTTTCTCTGCTCGGTGTAATCCGAATGCCGCTGAGGCATTTGTGATAATCGACTTGTTGATTCGAATATCGTGATTACCAGCTATTAGTGTAACTTTCGCATTTGGTGCTGAACTCCGTTGTTCAACAAGGAAACGATAGCCACGATTGATAGCCTTTTGTGTAGTCAGAGCAAAAGTTGGTTCTTGGATAAACCTAGAGAAGCTAGGGAAGTCCAGGAAGTCACCTAGGTTGATTATCTGGTCTGGAGCAACATCAGCAATTATCTGTAAAGCAATCGACATAGCTTTCTCGTCGTGAAACGGGTCAAGTGTGTCATCTACTAAATCTCGACGAAACCCAATCTGTGGGTCAGGCAAGATGATAGCAGTCTTTACAGTGTTCTTATTAGCTTTAGGCTTGAGTAACTTGATAGGCACTTGTGCTGCCTGTTGGATTACAGGCCACTTTGGACCTTCACTAAATGCTGGGTCGAGAACTAGTTGCACACCTTGATTGTCGTGTGTTTCTGCTTCGCCATCAGCGTTCTTAATAGTGGTAGTCCAGGTGCTTACCCTGATACCCTTAACAGTACCAATTAGCTCAGGACTGACGTTGTTCTTTTTAAGTGCTTCGATTAGTTTGTCAGCGACACCTCGCCACTGACCATCTTCTCGAACATTACCTTTGCTGGTTTTATTCAAACCCATGCGTCTGCGTCTAGAACGTACTGCCGCAGGTGTTATACCTAATGCTTCAGCAAGTTCTGTATCTGAACTATCTATGTTAGCTTGAATGTACTCGTTTGGTTCCATGGTTCCTCCATATAAAGGTACAAGCAATTTGCTCTATTATTATTATAATCTCTTAAAAAAAAATAACAGCCGTTTGGCTGCTACTTTATTGGTCGCTTGCATGAATTTGCTTGCATGAGGTTACTCTAGCATAGCCACTTTAATTTGTCAATACCAGTTATGCGAATTATGAAAAGCTACTGCGTTGGCCCATGAGCCATACCGAGCTATTGTGTACGACTGCATATCTATCATAGCCCCTACTGGCTCGTTCCAAGTATGCGACCACTTACCACAAGGTAGTTGCTGGCCGATACCGCACGCTCCAGAGCTTTTATTGACAGCATTGGGGTTACAGCCTGACTCTCGCATAATGAGAGTATAGGCATTACCTTGGTCTGTGATACCTGCCTGATTCATCCAGTCCTGGCAAGTGCCAGATACAGAACTAGCCTGTGCCCTTGGTACTACTATAGCCAATAAGCGGTCTTTTTTAGCTTTTACCTGAAGTCTTAACTCATCTATTTGTTTTTGTAATTCTATTTGTTGTTTTGCTTTTTCTTCTATTGAACCCCTGTTAAGGTTTTCATTGGTTTCAATTTTTTTATTAGATTTCTTTATTTCGCCACTAAGCAAGATGTTGAACGCCGCTAGAGCGACTATTGATATTCCTAAGATTATCCATTTGAATCGTATTAAAATATATTCTCCTCTTTAATTATTGACAAGCCTCGCAAGACTCCAGAGTTTCTGGGTCCACGGGACATACTTGAGCTAAAAAGTCTGGCTCTTCCATACTAGACTTTGCTCATACCTGCTCGTAATGCACCAAGACCTAAAGCACTTAGTATGATATTCACATACTGAGTATAGCTAGGGTCAACATAGCCGTACTGTACTAGAGTATTGAAGATAATCGCTACGATTACCACAATGTAAGTTTTTTTGCCTTGAAGTTCGCTTAATATTTTTTTCATTTCTTTTTCGCTTTCTTGGTTACTTTTTTAGTTACCTTTTTAGTTGATTTTTTAGGTTGTGTTTTACTCATTGTTCCGTAACTTTTCATTCCGTACATAATGTTCTCCTTTTGTTTACCACTTTACTTTATTTGCCCAGTACGCTGCTGACATTTTGCCTTTAGCTATATTCTTAGCGTGTCTAGCCTTAAACGACTTTGACCTAGCTGTTGTTGTTTTATCACCTGATACACCTTGTTGTCCAAAACGGATTAACTTTATGGTGTCGCCACTTTTAGCAAGTACAGCGTGTGATTTTGTAGCGTGCGATGAAGTACGCTTAGGCTTATTATACCCCTCAAACTTCTCTTTACCACGTGCAATCATTTCTTTTTTGCTTTTGGTTTAGTGTGAGTAAGCACTTTACTAGATGCAGTATGTTTAGCACCTGAGTGTATCTTGCCACTCATTTTATGTGTTGGACCTGTGTATAACTTACCGCTTGATAAATAGTGTTTAGCTGTTTTGCTCATTTCTTTTTCCCTTTGCTTTTTAATCTGTCGGCTTTGAATTCTGCTGGTGTATGTGTAGCTTTAGTTTTCATGTTCTTAGCTTCGTTGACTTTTCCACTTGCTGTAAAATGAAGCCGTATTTTGGTTCCATTTTTTAAGGTTTTCATTCTATATTTTCCGCCCTTGATTGGCATTATTTGCCTCCTTTGTTAAATAATTGTTTAATCCAGTTTATTACATAAAGTATAAGTTGGATTATTGGGTTTGTAGGTGGAACAACTGGCACTTCCACTAAGGGTTGTCCGCCAGGATTGGTAACATCGGCAGGGTCAGTCGTTACAGGTTTAGGTGGTACTGCTGGTGCTGGTGTTACATATTTAGCAGTCAGGACAGATGTTACATCTACGCCATTGGCTGTGATTACTTGTCCGCCCTCTGCGATGTATTTATTCCAAGCATTGGCTTCCTGGTTGTAAGCACCTATCTGTTTGCCATCTTTGAAGACTTTATACTTTGGTGCTACTGATGGTGGAATTGGTACATCAGCTGGTTTAGGAGTTGGGGTCGATGGTTGTATCTCTGGCCAGTCAAAAGGCACATTAGGTATTACTGGGTTGCCGTTGGTGTTGCGGTATTCCTGTACGAAGCCGATTAGAGTATTACCACAGCAAGCTGTATAAGCGTCAGATACTTCTCGGTGAGCATAGACATCGCTCTGTACGGCTGGAAAGCTAGGGTTCTGGGTACATAACCAGTCTAATAGTTGCTTGAGAGCTTCATACTGCTCCCTTGTAGGGATTTGATTAACATCTGGGTGAAAATACCCATCTAGGCAAATAGCAACGCTCTGGCGGTTCACAGGGTAGTTGCCAGCGTGGTAGGTAGCTTGAGTAAATGGTCTAATCCAGAATATCTCGCCAACGTTGTCTATTTTGAAGTGATATTGTAAGCCTGGTCCTAGTCGTTGGTAGTGAGCTGCTGCTTCGCTTCGGTAACGTGCCATTGAGTCGTAATCGTGCTGTCGCACTACTGCATCGTGATGTACGATAATTTTAGTTATTGAGTTCTCACTGCGAGCTTCTTCTGGCCAAGCTGGGTTTAGGTAGCTATCTCCTCGAACATCGGTCATTGGGTAAGTTTTCATTTATTCTCCTTTATTTATTTAAGAATGCTATTAGCAGGTAGGTTACTATTGCAGTAGATATGCTGGCAATGATTGGATTGATTACATTCATCAGGCTTTTCTTTTTCAATTCAACCGATACCATTTGCTTAAAATCTTCAAACTCGTCTTTGGTAACATAGTTCTTAGTTACATTGTCGAGCTTCTTGTCTATTTGGTCAAGACGGTAAAGCACCAGTTCGTAGTTTTCTTTTTTAGGAGTTGCCATTATGTTTGACTCACTAAGTAGCCATTAAAAGCGTTAGTATAGATTGTCGCTACTTCTAATGCTGGGGTACTTACTCCACTATTGAACATAAATCCTTCAATATAATCTGAAGCAGCTAGTTGTATAATTCCAGATAAGCCCAAACCAAATAAAGTTGAAGCAGCATTTCTTCTTGCCCCACGAACTACCTGAGTTGTGCCATTTTTTTGAATATACGGGTAGAAAATATCAGTTGTTGTAGCATTAACTTGGCAAACCATATTTATTTGGTAAAAGCCAGCTACTGGGGCTGTATAGCGAAAATTGGTTGTACTGTCAAAGTTGTTATTTGTATCAAAAAGTTCGGTGTCGTAGTTTATTTTAGTACCTACGCTGGCACTTAGGTTTTGGGCAGCATTACGATACACACTAAACTTATACGGATTAGATATAGCAGCTGTCGAATAACTCAAACTAGCAATTTTAGCAGATGTTACTGCTAAGTTGGTGATGTTTGAAGTTATAATTGAATCTGTTGCGTGTGTACCGTCTTGGTTATGACCCACTAATACGCCAGTCATAGCATCATCCCAATGTGTTTCCGTAAAGTACATAGATACAGCTGCACCTGCATTGTGGGTTGAATCAGTTGTGCCTTCTTTACCACGAACACAATTTATAATATTACTTCCATTGACCACACCTGTAATAACTTCTTCATTGATTGTACCTGGCTCCAATACTAATGTAATTGCAGTATCTGTATCTAACCCAGAAGTAGTAGTTAATGGCAATGTAGTAGCAGCTGCGGCAAAGCCACCCACTCCTATGGTTGTACTAAACTTTCTTTTTGCTTTTTTGAATTTATCTGTATTTGCAGCTGCCATAATATCTCCTAAGTTTTAATTATATAATTCATTACTAAATAAGGCTGAAGGTTATTGTGTGACCCACCACCACCTGTTGCACCACTTGTCCACGTTAATGTATCTGGTGTACCTGCATCACCACGAGATATTTGTGAAGTGTAATTACTATCATCAACACCTTGTAACTGCCTCGATAAACTATTTGAATGAGTATGAGAGGGCATTTCTGCGGTTAAAAGAGTGTGTGTTTCAGCACCACCAGTACCACCTAGTGTTGCAAATGTTCCAGTATTTTTACCTACAGGTATACGACCTTTCATATCTGGCAAATTAAATGTAGTAGTTCCATTGCCTACTCCATAAGTTGTACTAACTATTGCAAACAAATCTGCATAAGTTGTGCGAGATACTGCTGTTCCATCACACAATAAATATCCAGTTGGAGCAGAACTACCAGCAAAAGTTAATACTGTGCCAGTTGGATTCATTACAGATACACCACTAATAGATACAGAAGTAGCAGTAACAGCTCCGTGTGTACCATCTTGACTATGTTGAGTTAAAATACCATTTACCATATCATCCCAGTGAGTTTCAGTAAAATACATACTTACTACAGAAGCAGAAGAATGAGTAGTATCAGTAGTTCCTTCTTTAGCTCTAACGCAATTTATAATATCAGTTCCTGAAACTACTCCTGTAATTACTTCTTCATTGGCATTACCTGGGTCAAGCACTAAAGTAATGGCTGTATCGGTATCTAGTCCAGTTGTAGATACTAATGGCAGTGTAGTTGCTCCTTGAGCAAATCCACCTGCAGAAACAGTTGTAGAAAATCTTCTCCTGGCTTTTTTGAATTTGTCTGTGTTAGATGCTGCCATTACTACTCCTATACTTTAATTATATAATTTAATACAACATAAGGTTGCAATACTGATTGTGTTGCACTTAATGCACTAACAGTTGTGTGGGAGTGTGAACCGTCTGCACTAATAGCGTGATTGTGACTTGGTGGTGTATCTGATGAAGCTGTGTTTACAATATTAGATGACTGTCCAGCTTGATAAATAGCCCTATCAACTGCTCCACCGTGAGAGTGAGAACCTTGAGTATCGGTTGTGTGAGTATGAGCTAAAGAAACTGTTTTTGCACCACCTGTTTCACCCAATATATCAAATGCTGTATCTGCACTGTCTCTACCTACGGGAATTTTACCTTTTAAATTTGGAACATTAAATGTAGTTGAACCATCACCAACACCATA
>Ga0114978_10000923_pt1 | contig 24730 bp, 42 predicted proteins | sample S_140212_EF_Meta_FD_87027 | JGI IMG/M metagenome (GOLD analysis project Ga0114978, IMG submission 87027) | Freshwater microbial communities from Lake Simoncouche, Canada to study carbon cycling - S_140212_EF_MetaG | ecosystem: Environmental > Aquatic > Freshwater > Lake | place: Lake...
CGCAAGTTCTTTGGCATACCGTCAGGGTCGTACCCGTCGTGGTAGTTATGCTGCTTATCTGTCTATTGATCATCCAGATATAATCAACTTCCTAGAGATGCGTAAGCCCACAGGCGACCAGAATATGCGTACTCTGAACATGCACCATGGTATTAATATTCCAGATCGCTTCATGGAAATTATTGAGCAGTGCATGATTGATCCAAACTTTGATGACTCATGGCCACTTGTTGATCCAGCATCGAAAGAAGTTCGTGAAACAGTATCTGCAAAAGATCTCTGGCAGAAATTGCTTGAGATGCGTATGATGACTGGTGAACCATACCTCCACTTCATTGATGAATCAAATCGTAAGATGCCTCAGTGGTTGAAGGATAAGGGTTTACAAATTAACCAAAGCAATCTGTGTTCAGAAATTATTCTACCAACTAATGAGAAGAGAACAGCTGTATGTTGTTTGAGTTCTTTGAATCTCGAATACTATGATGACTGGAAAGATGATGCATTATTCCTTAAAGATATTGCTGAGATGCTTGACAATGTTCTACAGTATTTTATTGATCATGCTCCTTCCGCAATTAAGCGTGCAAAGTACTCAGCAACTCGTGAGAGAAGTATTGGTATTGGTGCGCTAGGTTGGCATGCATATCTACAAAAGAATAATCTTCCATGGGAATCATCATTGGCAGTTGGACGAAACAAACAGATGTTCGCAAACATTAGAGGAAAATTAGATGAAGCGAATAAGACACTTGGAATGGAGAGAGGTGAGGCTCCTGATGCTGAAGGTACTGGTAATCGTTTCAGCCATCTCATGGCAATTGCTCCCAATGCTAGTTCTTCCATTCTTATGGGCAATACCTCTCCTAGTATTGAACCTTATAGGGCTAACGCTTATCGCCAAGACACTCTATCGGGTTCTCACCTGAATAAGAATCGTTGGTTGGATAAAGTTATTCAAGATCATTTGTCAGATGACAGTGGAGTCATTAGTCAAAATGAATACAATGATATTTGGTCTTCAATTATTGCCAATGATGGTAGTGTTCAGCACTTGACGTGGATGGATGACTGGACTAAAGATGTATTCAAGACTTCAATGGAGATCGATCAGCGTTGGGTTATTCAACATGCTTCAGATCGTCAAGAGTTTATTGATCAAGCGCAGTCACTGAATGTATTCTTCAGACCAGACAGTCATATTAAATACATCCATGCGGTTCACTTCCAAGCATGGAAACAGGGATTGAAGACAATGTACTACTGCCGAAGTGACAAGATTGCCAAGGCAGATAAAGTATCAAAACGTATTGAGCGTGAAGTAATTAAAGAAATTGACCTAAGAGCGATGGCTGAAGGTAATGAATGTTTAGCGTGCGAGGGATGATATGGTAAAGAAAAGTAATAGCAGATTAACAGATCAAAGAACATATTTTAAACCATTCAACTACCCATGGGCTTATGATGCATGGCTGAAGCATGAACAGGCTCACTGGCTTCATACAGAAGTTCCAATGGCTGAAGATGTAAAAGATTGGAAGAAGAAACTTACTGCAGAAGAGAAACAATTCTTAACAAACATCTTTCGTTTCTTTACGCAAGGTGACATTGACGTTGCAGGTGGTTATGTAAATAACTATCTTCCATACTTTCCTCAACCAGAAATCCGTATGATGTTAATGGGGTTTGCTGCACGTGAAGCACTTCACATTGCTGCATATTCTCATCTGATTGAAACTCTTGGTATGCCTGAATCAACTTACAATGAGTTCCTTGAGTATCAAGAGATGAGAGACAAGCATGACTACGTTCTTGAATTATCCAGTAAGAACGGCACCTTAGAGTCAACTGCAACCCACATTGCCGTGTTCAGTGCATTCACTGAAGGGATGCAGTTGTTCTCTTCCTTTATCATGCTCTTGAATTTCCCTCGCCATGGGATGATGAAGGGTATGGGTCAGATTGTTACTTGGTCTATCGTTGATGAAACGATGCATGCTGAGAACATGATTCGTTTATTTAAAGAGTTTATCAAAGAGAACAATGAAATCTGGAATGATGATCTAAAGGGTAAAATCTATTCAATTGCTGAAAGGATGGTTGAACTTGAAGATAAGTTCATTGATCTATGTTATCAGGGTGCTGATATGCGTGAGTTATCATCTACAGATGTAAAACAATATATTCGCTACATTGCCGATCGTCGCCTAATTTCTTTGGGCATGAAAGGTATTTTTAAAGTTAAACGAAATCCTCTACCATGGGTTGAAGAAATGATCAATGCCCCAGTGCATGGCAATTTCTTTGAGAATCGTGTAACAGATTACGCTAAAGGTGCGTTGTCTGGAGATTGGGGAGATGTTTGGGCAAAGGCAGCATAATGTTAAAAAATTATATTGTTCATGAGAATTATTGTAATCCAGTTGAATTCTCAATTATTAAACAGAATTTTTTGAATGATAGAGATCTATCAATTACTGATAAAGCAGCTGCTACGATTAAAACTGCCAATGTAGATATAGCCCCATGGATGAAATGTAAAAGATATATGCATCCCATGATTGGAGTCATTTTTGCAACCAATACCAGAGAATTTGGCTTAGATTTATATCAGTTCACTGATTATGATACAGTTAATTTTAATAAATACAGTTCAACAAATAATGGTGAATATGCATGGCATAAAGATTCTTCTGATGTTAGTGCTTTATATGATTTAAAATTAACAGCAGTTTTAAATATTTCATCTGAACCATATGAAGGTGGCGAATTTGAGATGTTCCTAGAAGAACCAACTAGAATTCCTGAAATTGACATACCAGGAAATCTTTTAATATTTCCATCTTGGTTATATCATAGAGTTAAGCCAGTAACTAAAGGCACTAGAGAAACTATTTCATTCTGGATCAGTGGTCCAAAGATTAGGTAAAAATATGGTAACAAAAGTATTTGAATGCGAACAATGCGGATCGCATGGGAAGATTGTGGTAAAGGGTGACGACCATCGCTACGAAGATATAGTCTACTGTCCTGTTTGTTCTGCTGATATCTACGAAGAAGAGGAGTTTGACGAGGACGAATAAATAGTCCATATGTGGACTTTTAATGACAACATCGTTGACGAATTACCCGAAGACTGTGTTGGTTTTGTTTATTTGATTACGAACAAAACCAACCACAGGAAGTATGTAGGTAAAAAATTAGCCAAATTCTCAAAGACAACTTACAAGACAGTTACCTTAAAGAATGGCACCAAGAAGAAAAAGAAAATCAAGTCAAAGATTGACTCTGATTGGATGGAATATTATGGGTCGAGCATTGAATTGAACAAAGATGTTGAAGACCTTGGTAAAGAAAACTTTACACGAGAAATACTATATTTTTGTAAATCAAAGGCTGAATGTAGCTACATTGAAGCCAGAGAACAATTCACAAGGAGAGTTTTGGAATCTACAGATTATTACAACGGACAAATTTCAGTTCGTGTGCATGGATCCCATATCATAAACAAACTATGACATATCTATTATTTTTTACAGCACTCTCTTTATCGGGTGTGGCTGCTTATTATTCGATCATGGGTTTGGTTGCAATTTTTGCAGCTGCACCTATACCAATTCTTATCATGGGCTCATTGCTGGAAGCATCTAAATTAGTAGTTGCTTCTTGGTTATATCGCTCATGGAAAGAAATACCCATGCTAATGAAAAGTTACTTTACAGTGGCATTGGTAGTTTTGATGATACTCACCTCAATGGGTATTTTTGGTTATCTATCAAAAGCGCATTTAGACCAGGCAATCCCGTCTGGAGATTTTGTTGCTAAATTATCACTCATTGACGAGAAAATTAAAACCGAAAAGGAGAACTTAAATGCAAGCCGTAAAGAACTTAATCAATTGGATGTTCAAGTCGACCAAACCATCAGTAGAACCACCGAAGCCAGTGGAGCAGAGCGAGCCATTGCCATCCGCAGAGGTCAGCAAAGAGATCGTGCCAGAATCCTTACCGAAATCGGCACCACGCAAACCAAGATCGCCAAACTCAACGAAGAACGTGCGCCCATCGCCAGTGAAGTCCGTAAAGTCGAAGCCGAAGTCGGTCCAATAAAATACATTGCAGCATTGCTGTATGGAGATAACCCAGAGATCGATGTTTTAGAAAAAGCAGTTCGCTGGGTTATCATCATGATTGTTATCGTTTTTGACCCATTGGCAGTTTTAATGCTTATAGCGGCAAACTGGCAGTTACGTCAAAATAGGCTATTACCGAAACCAGAAGTGGTTGAAGAAGAGCCAAAAGAACCATTAACATGGCTCAAAATAACTGACAAAATCAATATTAAAGACATCTTTAATAAGAAGGTACAGCCACTCCCAGCTGAAGCCAAAGAAATTATAACTGAGTTTTTCCAGAAAGAAGAACCAGTGGGAGAAGTTAAAAAAACCAAAACTGTTAGGCATAACACAGAATATGACGCCAATGGAAGGGTCATGGGTTCAACTCACAAACATAAACTTGATGATACCATTGAAAAGAGCGTGGAAGATCTTCAGAAAGGTGATCTTCCTAAATAAATAAGTGTCCAATTCTACGATTCTTTAATATTGGTAGTTAGTGTTTTTCGTGGGTGAATTTGTTATGTTTAAAATAACAGAAAGCAAACATGAAAACGCCAGTAAAAAAAGCACCAGTAAAAAGAGTTGCGGTGAAGAAACCGCCAGTCAAAAAAGTAGCGCCAACCAGACGCACTAAAACACCCCCAGCACCTATTGTCATTGACGTTAGTAGTACTACTAAATCAGCGTCATCGATGCTTGACAAGGCTATCGATTTAATCAAATGGGTTGACAGCCCCTTTAAATTATTTGAAGTTATCCTGTTGGCCAGTGTGTTCTTCTTTGGTTATTTTGCCTGGGACAGTAGAACTGTTATTCTAGATGCAATAACACAAAGCAGCAAGGTGACCAATCTTAAAGAAGTAAATCATCTTATACCAGTTGCTGCTAGTCTACAAAAAGACCTAGAAGCAGTAACTGTGGTTGTACACAAAGCTGCTTTGGTAGTTAACACCCGAACAACCATGTTGTCCTTTGGTCCAAAAGGGAGAGACAACACATTAGACGGATTAGTTACCAGTTTGTTCAACAAAGATCCTGGACGTAATGCTGCAATTATTGGTATGCTCAATGGCGAGGTCACCTGCGATAAACTAGAAGGTACTAGCAAGTCTTCCGAGTGGGAAGCAAAACAAGGTGCTACATTTATCTGCCGTGGAGGTATTCCTCCGGAAGTCGGCGACTTTGATGGATATGTAGCAGTTGGATTTAAAACAGAACCAGCTGACCTAAGTGTGGTCAAGACTAGAATTAATCTAGCTACCGCTGACATGTCGCAATGAAATGGATAATAGTATTTTTATTATCATTTCTGAGTATATCTAGTTTAAGTCAATCGTGTGATGATTGCATAGGTGGAGTTGTTGCTACAGATACTAATACTTGTTTGGTATCTAATTTTTATAACATTGCACATTCAATACATGATCCTGGTTTACGCCACCAACAATTATCATTATGGTTAACAACAAATGGAAACAGGTGTGATAGTAAGCAACTTATCTTAATTTGGAATAGACTTGCTGAGTGGGGTGGGGCATCTGACTCAGCAGAATTGCGAGGGAAACTTCTTTATTATTTTTCTAGTGCTGAGGAGAGAGAACGTAAAGGAAAATCATAATGGATGGGATAACATGGTTCCCAATAGTTGCACCTAGTTACGCAAATGTAGATGGTATATTAGCTGATGTGCACGCTAAAAAAAATGAAGAACGCTGGGATGAATACAATAAACAGTTAATTGAAAAAATACATTTAAGAGATTATCTGTATGACATATATTTAAAAAGAGCACACGAAAAACAAATACGCATGGAAATTTTTAATGTGAGTAGTATTGATTTGTATGTATAGATGGATCCATTAACATTATTTGCACTTGCTAATGCCGCAGTATCTGCTGTAAAAAAAGGATGTCAGTTATATAAGGACATCAAAGGTGCTGCAGGCGACGTGAGGGCTGTTCTGAAAGATCTTGATGATCAGTTTGCCAACAATCACAAAGAGAAGCCAGCCACAGTAACGCAAAGAAATGCTTACGTAGAAGAAAAGAATCGTGTCATTGAGTTGAATAAACGAGATGGTGAGACTGCTGGAATTTATACTGAGATTGGTAATCATCTTGGCGAATATTATGATAACCTAAACAAATGTATGGCTATCTTTGCTGAAGAAGAACGTCGCAGCAAAACTGAAATTTATCAAGGTGATGATAGTTTGGGTAAACGTGCTCTACAGCGTGTTTTATTGCGTAAACAGTTGGAACAGATGGGCACAGAATTGCGTGAATTGATGGTATACCAAAGCCCACCAGAACTTGGTGCTCTTTATACTGAAGTGGAAGAGATGATGCTAGTACTTGGTAAGGAACAGAAAATCCTTATTTCAATACAAATGCAAAAAGAAGCAATTCAGCAAAAAAGACGTGCATCTAGGATGAAACAATTACAGGAAGAATTTATAATTGGTATTTTTATTATGGTAATAATATTTTCTATGGGCGGTATGTTTATGTATGTAGCCTATGATCGCCAGCAAAAGTATCCACAGTATGGTGATGGTTTGTTTCCTAAATCTGAAATGCAAAAGAAAAAAGAATCTGAAAAACAAATTTATGTAGGCAGATAAATATAGGGTGTATGATAAACACTAAAGGAAAATAAATGCAAAAACCTGAATTATTGATATTTGCTAACATAGCTGCAATTACCTACGAAGAACCAAAAACAGCTAAAACTAAATTCAAAGCCATTGGGTGCACTATTGTTGAATTTTTTGATATTGATAATGCGCAAGCATATCTTCTTAAAAACAATGATGGTATACACATATTAAGTTTTAGAGGTACAGAAGTTACTGAACCATCGGACATATTAGCTGATTTAAAAGCTGGTAAGAATATTGAAGCCATTGGTGGTAAAATCCACGTAGGATTCAAAGGTGAGATCAACAAGTTATGGCCAGCCATAGAAAAAGCTGTTTCTGACATCAATAGCCTTTATGTTACAGGTCATAGTCTTGGTGCTGCAATGGCAACAATTGCTTCAGGCAGAATGCAGTCAAAGGTTCTGGCATTGGTAACATTTGGATCACCAAGAGTGGGTAACAAAGAATACGTTAATAGCCTAACAGTTAAACACTATAGAGTACAAAATAACTGTGATGATGTTACCAAAGTTCCTTTTCTGTTGATGGGGTTTAAACATCACGGAACTCATATGTATATGAATTACTACGGTGCATTTAGAAACCTAACAGCTTGGCAACAAATAAAAGACATGGTTCGTAGCAGAGTAAAAGCGTATACAAAGGGACAAAAATTCCTTGGTGCATACGATCACATGATGGATAACTATATCGCCAAATTAGGAAAATTCGGCGAAGAATAAAATTAAATATGACAAAATATCGATCAATCTTCATAAGTGATGTGCACTTAGGTACTCGTGATTGTCAGGCGGATAAACTAAATAATTTTCTTAAGAATAATAAGTGCGATACTTTATATCTCGTTGGTGATATTATAGACGCATGGAGAATCCAACAAAACAAATGGCGTTGGAAACAATCACACACTAATGTAGTTCGTAGAGTTCTTGGTCATGCCAAGCGTGGAACTAGAGTGGTGTATATAGCAGGTAATCATGATGAGTTTTTAAGACCTATGATGCCTTATGGATTTAGTTTTGGGTTAGTGGAAATACACAATCAAATAGAACATATAGGTGCTGATGGCAATCACTACCTAGTGACACATGGTGACTTATTTGACGGTATTACGAGACTAGCTCCATGGATTAGTTTTTTGGGAGACAAAGCATATGATTTCATTCTATCGATCAATAGTAAGTTCAATTGGATACGCCATCGTTTTGGTTTTGGGTATTTTAGTCTTAGCCAATATCTTAAGCACAGAGTAAAGAAAGCTGTAGATTTTATTTTCCAATTTGAAAAGAATCTAGCAGCATATTGCAATAAAAGAGGGTTTGATGGTGTCATCTGTGGACACATACATCACGCTGAAATTAAAAATATTGATGGCATCATTTATATGAATGATGGTGATTGGGTTGAAAGCTGTACTGCACTCGTTGAACATTATGATGGTCGATGGGAAATTATCACTTGGACGAAAGATAAAGACGATGAACCCATCATTGAGTAACAAAATAACAATTGTTGTTCCATGTAAAAATGAAGAGAATTATATTTCTTATTTATTGGAACACCTGAAAAATCAAAGTATTGGCGATACCAGAATAATTATTGCAGATTGTTCAACTGATAACACAAGAGAAGTTATCAATTCAAACAAAGGCGATTTGAATGTTGAGATTATTGATGGTGGATTAGTTTCTATTGCTAAAAATAATGGTGCCAAATTAGTAACAACGCCATACGTATTATTCATAGACAGTGATGTCAGGTTTTTCTCTGACACAGTTATAAGTGATTCTGTTGTGGAAATGGAATCAAATAACTTAGATCTTATTGGACTTTATATTAAATGTTATGATAACAGTAAACGAGCCAAAATAGGATTTATGATTTTTAATTTTATAAACAATATTATGAAATACAAAGTTCCATTTGCTGTTGGCGCATTCATGTTAACTCGTAAAGATAGATTTGATGAGTTTGGTGGATTTTCTGAATTATATGAAACAAGTGAAGATTTCTTTCTGTCAAAACAATATGATCCTAAAAAGTTTAAATTAGTAAAACACTATTTCGGACAAGATAGTAGAAGATTTCAAAAAATGGGATACTTTGGCATGGCATGGTATTTGATCAAAAACTTTTGGAACAGAAACAACGAAAAGTATTGGGACAAGATAGACTACTCCAAGTACTGGAAGTGAATGAAAACTCTTGCTTTGTTTGTGCGTCATCCTGAATGTTCTACGGATTGCGCATATGCAATGGTTCATGCTTTGTCCTCTGATTATCAGATAAGAATTTTTGAAGAAATGGAATTGGATGATGATGACTTCTTTAACCATCTTGATGTTATTGCTTTTCCTGGTGGGATCGGCGATAGCGACACATATCCTAATTTCTTCACTAGAAGGAGAGCGAATCGAATCGCCAGATTCTTGGATTGTGGTGGTCACTATCTTGGCATATGCATGGGTGCTTATTGGGCTGGAAGTAGGTACTTCGATATACTTGATGGTGTCGATCCTGTTCAATATATAAAACAACCAAATGCTGATATAAAACGAAGCTACAGTACTGTAGCTTCAGTTACATGGAAAGATCAAAACGAAAAAATGTTCTTCTATGATGGATGCGCTCTTGTTGGAGATGATAGTACTTTTAAGACAATTGCAAGATATGCAAATGGTGATCCCATGGCCATTATACAGGGAAGAATCGGTTTGATAGGATGCCATCCAGAGGCAGCGTTGTACTGGTACGAAAAACCTCGGCAGTACCTAAATAAGCACTGGAACGATGGTCGGAACCATAAACTTTTGCTGGATTTTGTGAACGACCTCACTGACACTCCTGTAGTCGGGAAAAAACCCTTATAAATCAACAACTTACGCAATCCCCTCAGAAGTTGAGGGGATCAAATATCGCTTGCCTTTAATTGCAGGGTGGGGTATAATTATTGTATGATGAATGAAAAAGGAATCGTTATGAAACAGTTGAATGCCTATATCGCCAAAATGAACCAGTGGAACGCCATCTTCAAAGGTGAGCAGTTCGAGATCCAAACTGCAAAGGGTCGCCAGCGTCTGGCTGACCGCATCGATGCTGACCTCAGTCCTGAAAACCTTACTTGCGATGGTGAACTTCCACGCAGTGTGGTGCAAGCGAAGTATCGGGAACTGACTGCTGTTGCTCGCCAACTTAAACAGTTGGATCCCTCAGTGAAATTTTATGAATTTGAATAAGGAGTTAGTTGGTGATTTTAGATAATACTATCGCTGTGCTTAGGAAAACAATAACTGGTAAACCTAGTTATACCAAAAAATTATTAAAAGAAATGACACGTTGTGGGTGGAAGATTGCAAAATCTCATGCTCATCCTGATGGAACTTTCACTTATGTTTTGGAGTTGTGATATGACAGAAACTACTAATTTCAACGGTAAAGTTTATAATTCTCGCCATGGCGGTCCATTTGATCGTGGATCTGCTGATAGTTACTATCATCGTGAACGTCGCCCACATTTCTTTAGTGGAGCAACTTACATGGATGATGAGATTGAAGAACGATTCATGACCAAAGTGCAGATTCAAGAATATCTTGCTGGCTATGAATACAATGAGCAATTCGGTGATAAAAAAGATTGGGGTTATTAAAATGACAGATCATATAAGCAGTGAAATTGTTTTTGTTTTAACAGAGAGCACCGATAATGGGGATGGTGTTCTTGGTGTTTATCGTGACTATGATAGAGCATTCAAAGAGAAGTGCGCTTTCATTCGTGACTACTATGATATTTCCGAGGATGATATAGCAGATGAAGATCTTGATGATGAGATTGAGCCAATGGGTGCATATTATGATATTGTTAAAAGGCATCTGTTATGAATAAATTCACGAAAGGTAAAATGGAAAATAAACAGAATGAAGAAATCCTGCTGATTACGCAGGAAGAATGTGCCGAGGTAACTCAGGCAATTAGTAAAGTGTTTCGTTTCGGTATGGAAGCTGAACATAATGGTGCAACTAATCGTGAGCGACTTGAAGAAGAAGTTGGTGATTTGATGTGCATGATTGATCTCATGATTGATAGTGGGATGATTAGCGAATCCGCAGTCATGACTGCCAAACATGAGAAACTGAATAAACTCATGACATGGTCTAACATTAGGAGTGTTGCATGAACGATATAACGATCCATGGAGTTAGTAAGCGTCAGAAACGCATGTTGAACATCATGTGGAATCTAGAGAGTGAAGAAGATTACTTTGAATGGTATAATTCTTTAGACGAAGAATTGCAGAAAGAAGCCGAGTTATTGCAACGTATGATTGTAATGGCTTCTTTGGATAATAAAGAGATGGACTTGACAGAAGCAAAGGAATTGTTGTCAAAATTTTAGTTGACTTGCAAGAGGGAATGATGTATAATAAACCTATGAAACCTAGAAATCTTGTCGCAAAAGATTTACGCACTCCAAAGTACCGCATGCGTGTCGTGGAGTCGAAGGTTCAGTACGTTCGTCAACCTAAACATAGGAAACCTAATCATGTTGAATAAAGAGTATGAGTTCTTTCGTCAGGGGTTACTCAAAACCGTAACGATTAAAGAACATGCGTATGATGTAATCGAATTCTCGATCACTCAGAAAGTAACTAATGAATCTGGCAAGGTATTGATTGATAGTGGCCACACATCATTCTTCACTCCAGATGAATTCAAACAGTTTTTCGCACCAATTGTAAATGATATGAAGGAGTATATTGAAAATGACCTCAACCAAACTGAATGAAAATGAAATCCTTGAAAACCTGCGCACTAACAACGAAGGCATCCGAGTTCTATTCACCAAAAAAGATGGAACAGAACGAGAAATGCTCTGCACCCTTGCTGAGTCAGCTATTCCCATGGACAAGCAACCGAAAGGTGAAGGTAGCAGCACTGTTGGATCCGCAGTTCGCGTATTCGATCTCGACAAAAGCGAATGGCGTTCATTCCGATGGGACTCAGTGAAATCTGTTAATGGAGTTGTTTATGAATAAATTATTCAGTGGTATTAGTGGAATTGGTTTGGTATTTTTCGTGCTTTTAATTATTGCACTGGTAATAATTGCTCCATTTCTAGTAATCTGGGCATTGAATACTTTGTTTCCAGTTCTAGCAATCCCCACTACGTTTGATACTTGGTCTGCAATTGTCTTGATTCATGCGTTTTTGCACTCGACTATTTCATTTAAAAAGTAACCCTACTGGGTGAAGGGTTATCGCTTGACTTTTATTCCGTTTTCAGGTATAATAAATTATATTATGGAGGTTTAACCTATGGCTATGAATACTGCAAAACGTAAACAAGTGATCGCTCGAGCCCAGCAAAGTGCGCTTGGTTCAGAGTTTACACTATCACAAGAAAACTACACACGAGATCTTATCCACGCATTAAACTATTACAATGCGAACAATGACGACAAAGATAAGAAGAAGTGGTTCATCACACACATAGCGAAGGTCGACAAGAAATTGGCAGTCTCGCTACTGAAGGTAGATGAAAATCATTTCCGTCATGCTGGAATTCTTGCTCGCTTGATTGATAGTGGCTCTGAACTGCAAGAGAAAGAAATCAATTACCTCAATCAGCGTATTGAGTTTTTGAAGTCTCAAATTGACAAGCGTCAAAAGTCCGAAGATAAACAAGCAAAGAAAGATGCCGTAACTGCGGCACTGGTCGCTGCACAACCATCTATCCAACAACGCATGGAAGAGAAAGCCCATGATCTTGCTGGCGAGATTGAAGGTGCAATCGATGACTTTGTTCTTGGTGGTTGCAAAAGTGATTTCTCAGCAAAGAACTATCTGTTGACTAATCAAGTGGCTGGACCGATTGCTAAACGTATCGGTGATTTGTTTATTCCATTATCTAAAGAACTAAACGAAGTTCTGGTGGGCGAAGACGAACAGCTGGTAGAAGGTTACTCAAACTTCAACAAACGTGAGATGAAACGATACGTCGAGTTCATCGATACGATTATTGCTGATTGTCAACAGATGGTTCAAACTGCCAAGGCTAATCGTGCACCACGTAAGCGTAAACCAGTTTCTCCAACCAAGTTGGTATCACGTATGAAGTTCTTGCGTGAGTTTGCTGAATTGAATCTCAAGTCAATCAAGCCAGATACAATTATTGGTTCTAGCGAGTTGTGGTTCTACAATACCAAATACCGTAGAATCGGTGTTTACAAAGCAATCGGTGACACTCTGTCCGTAAAAGGTACATCGATTATTGGATTTGATGTCAAAGAATCGAAAGCATTTACGCTACGTAAGCCAGAAGAATTCTTCAAGGGACTTGCGCTGGGTAAGCGTGCATTGAATGCCGCAATGAAGACTTTGACAACTAAACCATCTGCTCCAAATGGTCGTATTAATGAAGAAACAATTTTGATTGGAGCATTTTAATGAATAAACAATTTTCAATACCTTGGGAAGTTGCCGAAGGTATTACACTGGCTAGTTTGGAAGATCATCTGAAGATGTTGAGACAAGAAGTTAAAGATCATTTAGAGAATGGAAGTTATATGCATCCCGAGGACTATGCGGATTCAATGACTCGGCTAATTCCTTCTCTTGAAGTATTGATTCAGTACTACGGAGGTAGTATAAAATGATTTTAGTAGACTACTCACAAGTGGCTCTATCTGCTATCTTGACTTTTCAACGTGAGTTGAAGGGTACTGAATCAGAGGTAAAGAATTTGATTCGCCATGTAACACTCTCCACAATCAAGTCATACAAGAAAAAGTATGGCAAAGAATATGGACAGGTTGTAATCTGCTGTGATGGACGCAAGTACTGGCGTAGAGATTTCTTTCAACAATACAAAGCAAGTCGTAAGAAAGCACGTGAAGCGTCTGATTTGAACTGGACTTTGATCTTTGATACACTGTCAGAAATGCGTGACGACTTGTCTAAACACTTTCCATATAAAGTGATGCATTTGGAAAGATGCGAAGCCGATGATGTTATTGCAGCACTGACAAAGTGGGCACAAGAAAACGAATTGGTTACTGAGGGACTGGTTGAGGAATCCCAGAAGATTCTTATCCTATCGTCAGACAAAGACTTCAAACAACTTCAGCTGTATCCCAACGTGAAGCAGTGGTCACCCATGCAGAAGAAGTATGTTACAGCAACTCAACGAGAAATCATAGAGTATAAAATCGAGCACATCGTGAAGGGTGATGCTGGTGATGGTATTCCAAACATTCTTAGTAAGGACGATGTATTTGTTACTGGTGAACGCCAGAAACCTATGAGCGCAAAACGTCTTCAGGAATTTATTGACAATGGTTTCATTGCATGTAAGAATGACGATGAGCGTCGTAACTGGCAGCGCAATACAGTTCTGGTTGACTTCGATCACATCCCTGATGATGTTCGTTCAGAGATTGTCAATACATACATAAATACAAAACCGACTGGCGATAAGATGGCTATCATGAACTATCTTATCGCCAATAAATGTCGTTTGTTATTGGATGAACTAGAGGATTTTTAATGAGAAAATATGTTACACAAATGTTGGAAGACATTAATAATGATCCAGCAAATATTACCAACTACAAAGGTGATGGTGCATTGCGTTTGATTCTTGAGTATGCATTTGATCCAGAGAAGAAAATGATTCTTCCTGAGGGAGAGCCACCTTTTAAACATGCAGCAGAACCATTGGGTATGACACCAACTAATTTGTTTGGAGAGTTGCGTCGTCTTTATATTTTCTGTCGTGCAGATTTGACAATTGTAAAGCGAGAAAGTTTATTCATCTCGTTGCTTGAAGGTGTGCACCCAACAGAAGCTAAAATGTTATGCGCTGTCAAAGATCAGACCTTACACAAGATGTATCCTAAGATTACTCGAAAAGTAGTAGAAGAGGCAGGGTTTGTATCCCCAGTTGCAAAAAAGGTAGTAGCAAAAAAATCAAAGGCTGGTGCGACCCAGCCCTGAAGTTGAGGGTTGCCCAGCCTTGGTGGAGAAGGGTCATAAATCGCTTTACTTTAATTCATAAATAGTGTATAATTATACTATGGAAACAAGAAAAGGAAAGAAAATGAAGAAACTTATTGCAAGTATTATCATTGCTGGATCCGCTGTTGCAATCCCTGCACAAGCCCAACATTATGGTCATGGTGGTTACCATCGATCAGGTGGTGGTAATGGATGGGTTGCGCCATTGATTGGTGGAGTTATCATTGGTGGTGTTTTAAGCCAGCCAAGATATGTTTACCCAGCCCCACCTCCAGTGTATGTTTACCCACAACCACAGGTAGTTTACGGAGCACCAACCACAATGCCTGTAATTCCAGCACCTGGACAAGTATGTGAATTGAGATCAGAAATGATCAATGGTCAAGTAGTAACAGGAAACTTCTGCTACTCAAGATAATGTTTTTGTAATGGTTAAAGGAAGATCCTGATGTTTTGGTTTAAGAGAAAAGATATTGTTATTGATTGTTTCATAGCCGATGAATTGATATACAATAATTTTAAACTGGATAAAGCGAATAAATTTATTCCACAAGAATGGAAAAATCTTCCGCCCCATCATGAGTTTAAATCAAACTCAGATCCAGAATCAACTTTAACTGTTGAGATAGGCACTCTAAAGAAATGTAAAGGGTTTATTGATTTATTCTCAAGAGGATTTATTCTACCATACTGGGCAGATACGCAAGTACAGGCTTTTACGGATAGGTATGTTTTCGCAGGGCAGTATAAATCAGAACCAAATTCTAATTTTAGTGGACATGCTCCAGCACAATATGGTGAAATTTACACAGACTGTGCACAGATTAAATTGGAATGCCCATGGTTTCTGCAAGAGAAGACTGGAGTTAAATTTGCTTGGAATGAATGCACTTGGCATAATACTCATCGCGCAGGGATTTTTCACATACCTTCTGCTGTTATAGATTTTAAATATCAATTTTTGGTTAATGTAAATATCTTTGTTAAGAAAGACACAAGTTTAAAATTAAATGCTGGTGATCCCTTGGTGCATATTCTACCGCTATCAGAAAATAATGTTGTACTAAAACATCATTTGGTGAGTCAAACTGAGTATGATAGATTTCAAAATAACTACATTGAATCTATCGGATATAAAAATGCAAGAGAAATCAGAAAAGATTTAAAATTTAACACTAAAGGTAAATGTCCTTTTGGATTTGGAAAATGAAACAAGAATGGATTGATGCATTCATGGACACTGCGGAGAGATTCGCAGATTTGTCTAGTGCAATTCGTTTGAAGGTAGGTGCAGTAGTTGTAAAAGACAATCGCATCATCTCAATTGGATATAATGGAACACCTGCTGGATGGGATAACTGTTGTGAAAAAGTGGTTGATGTTAGTCCCAATGATCCAAGATATGACTACAATCATTTCACTAAAGAATTGAAAACAAAAGATGAGGTTATTCATGCTGAAGCAAATGCTATTCTCAAACTTGCACGTGATGGTGAATCAGGCAATGGTGCCAGTTTATTCTGTACTCATGCTCCTTGTTTGCATTGCGCTAAGTTGATCTATGGTGCAGGTATCTCGAGTGTTTACTATCGTAATGCATATCGTAACAATGATGGAATTGATTTTTTAAATAAGTGTAATATTAATGTTCTCGCAGGATAAAATTATTTCATACCAGTTAGATAGTAATGAATTTACTGATGTTCAACGGGAACTTGATGCCTTCTATGAACTTGATATTCCATATGGAAACCCGCACGATAAAAGTGCATTGGAAAGAGGACTGAACATCCATATTCCAAAGCTACATATTAGTTATGTGTCATTCGGGGAGAACGTAATAGATATGCATAACTTAAAATACTTGAAAAAAATTATTTTAAAATATGCACCAACAGATAATTGCTACATTGGTCAGAGTTGGGCAACTGACATGAAGGTTGGAACAATGGCAGCATTGCACAATCATGTTTTTTTGGAGAATGATTTGTTTTTATGTGGGGTTTACTACCATGATGTAGATCCATCTGATACGCAAATACACTTTGCATCAGATGAGATGCAAACACAATTTGTAGCATTCGAAATGAAACCTGGAAAACTAATGTTTTGGCCAACTGAGTACGTGCATGGTATACCATTGAAATCAAATCCCACAAAAAGAAGATCAGTTTCTTTCAATTTATACAAAAATGAAGACTGACGTGTCCTAAATAGAATTACCCTACTGCAAAAAGGGTAATTAAAATTTAACTTTACTTTTATTCAAAAAGGCTGTATAATTTCTACTATGAAATCGATATCCTGTTTAGCGTCAAGAAAACACCTACCACTCAATAGTGGCTGGTCGTATGCACGCCCACAGTTTGAGATTACAATGGATCTTGGGGGTTTTGGAAAGTAAAGTGTAACAGATAGTTTACTTCCCAAAGCCCTCTGAGATGAAAGTCCAGAGGGTTTTTTGTTTTAGGGCATCGTCCCAAATTGTTCTTTAAAAATTTGCGTACCAAATTGTAGGGGATTCGCCAAGTCGGTAAGGCACTGGATTTTGATTCCAGCATGCGGTGGTTCGAGCCCATCATCCCCTGCCAAATTGCGTCCTTAGCTCAGCTGGTAGAGCAGTAGACTTTTAATCTATTGGTCGTGGGTTCGAATCCCGCAGGACGCACCATATAAAAATGTATTACACAGTATGTTTTTATATGGTGATTGTAGCTCAATGGTAGAGTCCAGGATTGTGATTCCTGTTGTTGTGAGTTCGAATCTCATCAGTCACCCCAATGCCAAGGTAGCTCATCAGGTAGAGCACCAGACTGAAAATCTGGGTGTGGTTGGTTCGAGTCCAACTCTTGGTACCAGTTATAGCCAATTAGCTCAGTGGTAGAGCAATCGCTTGATAAGCGATAGGTCAGTGGATCGTAACCACTATTGGCTACCAAGTTATGGAAAGTAATGCAGGTGCGTTGGTGCGCCGACCAGCCTTGAAAACTGGGTTCTCAGAAATGGGATGGGGTTCGACTCCTCTGCTTTCCGCCAGTTATACCCTCTTAGTAAAATGAATATTACACATCGCTACGAACGATGAAGTGGTGGTTTGATTCCATCAGAGGGTACCAAGTTAGGAAGATGGGCAGGACGGTAATGCAGCAGATTGCTAATCTGTAGGGTGTAGTAATACGCTCACAGGGTTCGATTCCCTGATCTTCCACCAGAGTTTGCGAGTATGGTGAAATAGGTAGACACAAGAGACTTAAAATCTCTCGACGCAAGTCGTGCTGGTTCGATTCCTGCTACTCGCACCATGTCACTTTAGCTCAGTAGGATAGAGCAACAACCTTCTAAGTTGTGGGTCAGTGGTTCGAATCCACTAAGTGACGCCAGATATTGGGCTGATAGCTTAATGGTAAAGCAGTCGACTCATAATCGATTGAGTCTAGGTTCAATTCCTAGTCAGCCCACCAGATATGCACGTGTGACTGAATGGTAAGGTAGCGGTTTGCAAGTCCGATGTTCACAGGTTCGATTCCTGTCACGTGCTCCAGATTATTTTTTATTGTAAAGTTCGAAAAGAGTTTTTACTTTTTCTTCTAACACAGAAAGACGATTGTCAGCTTTTGCAAGTACAATCACCAATGTGATGAATCCAAGAAAGACTGGCCACAACTTCATGATGTTATCGATTAGATCCATGGTTCCTCCATTTTGCTCTATTTATAATACCACTTTGCAAAAAGGGTCATTAAAATATCGCTTGCCTTTTATTGATAGTTGAGGTATAATAACTGTAAGTTAGTTGAAATTGTTCTTTAAAAATTTGCTCGGTTCGTCTATCGGCTAGGACACTGCCCTTTCACGGCAGGAAGGAGGGGTTCGATTCCCCCACCGAGTACCAGATTTAATTGCATTGGGTTGCCAACCCCAGTAGGCAATGTGATTGTGAATGTTATGCGACGGCATGGCCACGATTGTATTGCACGAAACCTTGAGATCGTATCAGGAGGACGCTGGACAAAGTTGGATCGTAATGTGGTAACAACCAATCGTCAGACGATGACGTGGTAAACCCTGAGTGGGTGTTGTCTATCATCCCAGTGTAATTAAATGTGGTATTAGTTTTGCTGATGTAAGCCATGGGTAATCGTAACACCTGAGTAACTCTGTCAATAAACGGTAGTGTGGCCACCAATTCCGTTGAGGCTTAGCAAATAGTGCGTCAGCAAAACTAATATCATGGAGACACGGCAAAGTTGGAGAGTTGCGGCAGACTGTAAATCTGTTCTTTCGGGTGAGTAAGTTCGAATCTTACTGTCTCCACCAAAACAAATGATCGTAACAGATCCAATGTTTGTTAGTTTCAATGGGTGTTATAGAAACTATCTGGAATTTAGGTCTCAAAGTGTTCATGGACGCACACAACACTGTCACTGTTGAAGAAGGGGATCGTTACCCCTTGAGACCGCCAGTTATCGCAGAGTAGAGAAGTAGTATCTCATCAGGTTCATACCCTGAAGGTCGGTGGTGCGATTCCATCCTCTGCAACCAAAACACGTGGCTTTGTTCGCCACTACTGTGACCCGCAGGATAGAAGTGCCGTGACTGGCAAGGGTGGTTCTGAAAGAAAACGTAGCCATGCGAGTGGAGCGAAGTCCTTTCACTGATGTAAAAGTCAGCAGTCTTACCGAACTGGCGTTGGCAATACGATAGTCCTATGTGTGGCAAGTTGGTGGAAGGTACGTGTGATGGGTGCGATAGCGTCGTATCTTGATGTGCTATAATTACAACGACATATAGGAAGCACCTGCCCCGATGGTGGAATTGGTAGACACGCTGGTCTTAGAAGCCAGTACTTCGGTGTGCGAGTTCGAGTCTCGCTTGGGGCACCAAGAATTTTGCCTTGTTAGCTCAGTGGTAGAGCGTCTCGTTTACACCGAGAGGGTCGGCAGTTCGAAACTGTCACAAGGTACCAATGGTGATGTAGCACAGTGGTAGTGCAATTGCTTCATACGCAATTGGTCGTTGGTTCAAATCCAACCATCACCACCATTATAAGTAGAATTATCCGAGTGTAGCGCAGTCTGGTAGCGCATCTGGTTTGGGACCAGAGGGTCGTAGGTTCGAATCCTACTACTCGGACCAAGTTTGCCGAATTAGCACAGTGGTAGTGCAATCGCCTTGTAAGCGATAGGTCGTCAGTTCGAATCCGACATTCGGCACCAAGTTATTCCAGAGTAGCACAGCGGTAGTGCAGTTGACTGTTAATCAATTGGTCGTAGGTTCGATCCCTGCCTCTGGAGCCAATATTGGGGGATTAGTATAATGGGATTACGGCAGCTTTGCAAGCTGTTTATGAGAGTTCGATTCTCTCATCCTCCACCAGTTTTTGTTAGATAAGTAAATAAAGGAAAATAGTATGACTAATCATGAAACATTAAAGGCGCAGTTCGAAGTGTATTTGGCAGAGAACGAGAAATTTACAACCAAAGGTGTGAAGGCATCTGCGGCACGTGCACGTAAAGCATTGCAGGAAATTAGCAAAGCAATTCGTGAGCGTCGCAAAGAAATCACAGCTGAGAAAGAGGCATTGGCAGCAAAATGAACGGTAAAGGTAGCAAGGCAAGACCATTCAGTGTAACTCAACAAGAATATGAATCTCGTTGGGATGCAATCTTTGGACGGGACATAAAAGAAGATAACACAGGCACTAGTAAGAATGAGTTTCAGGATGTATTGTCAACAGAAGATTGTATGACAATGGAAATGCCAGGAACAATTGGTGGTGCTAAAATTGTTTTTAAAGAGTAAAGTATCTCGCTGGTGTAATGGCAGCACGTGGGTCTCCAAAACCCTTGGTCGGAGTTCGAGTCTCTGGCGGGATGCCAATTGCGGGTATGATGTAAAGGTAACCTGAATCCTTGCCAAGGATTACATCCGAGTTCGATTCTCGGTACCCGCTCCAGGAATTTTATGAAATCACTAATTATAATTTTATTTCTATTGGCGATTGGTGTGCATGCTAAACCAGTTGAGTCATATGTTTTATATGATGCTGATAATCATTCTGTGGTTACTGGTACAAACATACACGAGATAAAACCTGTGGCCAGTTTAACAAAGATAATGACCGCAATGGTCGCTATTGATAGTGGCAACTACAACAGAGAATTACTTGAACGATTACTCATTCGTTCAGACAATACAGCAGCAGATCTGCTCGCAACACAATATCCAAACGGCAAACTAAATTTTATTCGTGCAATGAATAATAAAGCACTGCAACTTGGATTACAAGAAACCAGTTTCCATGACCCAAGTGGGCTAAGCATATTCAATCGAAGCACTGCCAGAGAATACGTTGAGGTTGTGATTGCGGCAAATACGTATCCACTCATTAGAGAGATATCATCCACTCCCGAAAAGAAAATCAGTAGTAATAAAAAGTTTCAGATATTACATAATACGAATACATTATTAAAAGAGTATGACGAAATTGTATTAAGTAAAACTGGATTCACCAGCCATGCTGGTAGATGTTTAGCACTCTCAGTAGAGAATCAAAGTAAGAAACATATCATTGTTATACTTGGTGAACCAACTCCACAAAAGAGAAGCGAGATCGCTAGAAATTTAATTAAAATGACACAGTAAGGGGTATTATCATGCGTAGAATCGACATCGATGAAGTAAAAGCATTCATCGAAGCGCAAAGTCCAACTACTAAAATTTACATTGGTGGTGACTCTGAACGATTAATCATAGGAAACGAATGGTACGCAGATTATACTTTGGCAGTTGTTGTTCACATCAATGGTAACAGTGGCTGTAAAATTTTTGGTGAGTCAGTTAGAGAAAGAGATTACGATCAGAAGAAGAGCAGACCACGTATGCGTCTAATGAATGAGGTATACAAGATTGCAGAATTGTATTTGAAGTTACAAGATGTTTTGGAAGATAGAGAAGTAGAAGTGCACTTGGATATCAACCCAAACGAAATGTATGGTTCTTCATGCGTGATCAATGAAGCAGTGGGCTATATAAAAGGTATGTGTAATGTGGTACCATTTGTTAAACCAAATGCTTTTGCGGCATCATATTGCGCAGACAGAATGAAAGATATTCTTTCACATAAGATAGCAGCTTAATGCGGGATTCGTAAAATGGTATTACCTTAGCCTTCCAAGCTAAAGTCGGGAGTTCGATTCTCCCATCCCGCTCCAACCAAGGATTATTATGACAGATGAAGTTGAACAACTAAAGCCCATGACCTTCTCAGAGAAGTGGCATGCGGAGAAGCTACTAAAGAAATCCAAAAAGAAAGCCAAGAAAGCACTGATTGAGAAAGGCTATGATCCAACATCAGCCTCATCAATGGTCAAGAAGGCACTCAAGAAAATTGTCAACGACAATAGACCTGTGAAGAAAGCAGCTGGACGTGGCGGATAAAAGATATTTCCTTTTGACGACTGAGTGGAAGCATGGGTTCAAGCATCATAATGCAATTGCTGATCATGGCTTGAAGTCAATGGTTAATTTCAGTCGATCAATAGACTATATAAAAGATGTCACGTATAAAGAAATTAGTCCCGAGAAGTACGAACAACTGATGTATGGAGATGACGATGGACGAGATAACCAAAGAGAAACACAGCAAGAGAATCCACCAAAAAGAAGTCGTGCAAAAGCGAAAAGCAAAGATAGCAAAAGCATACGGAATCCCAGTGGAAAATCCACACGAACTACTGGATCACAGCCCAGTAAGTTGCTCAAGTCCACTGTGCGTAATGTGTCGAAATCCAAGAAAGACATTCAAGGAACTGACGATACAGGAGCAAAGAAATTATCAAAACCTAGACGAACCAAGGGATCGTCACAGTAATGGATTACCAGTAGAATGATACCACTATTTGTCAGCGTAGATAAGGCGAAGGAAAGATCTGCCATATGTAAGACCTGCGATCAGTTCAAAGCAGGATTTTGTATGGAGTGTGGTTGTTTATTAAAGTTCAAGGTGCTGTTTGCAGCAGGTGATTGTCCAGTTGGTAAGTGGAACATGGAACGAGCAACAGACATAATGGTACATACAATCGCGGATGATCTTTCCACAATCGAAGAGAGCACCACATCATGGGATAACTGGAAAGCAATAGAATGAAAATAGACCCAAGCCGTAGCATGCAGGCATATAATGACATGCAACAACGAATCCGCATTCAAAGAAAAGTTGAAGATTTGACATTGGAGAAGAAACTAACTGCACAGAGGTTAGAAGAAATCGAACTGAAACGAATCCGCCTCAATCGTGAGTTGGATCAGGCTGGACAGAACGTGGATAAGTACGCATGAAAACATTGACACAACAAGAAACTGAAGCGATCCTGGCAATGGCAGAGAAGATCAGTGCCCTAGAGATCGAAGTCGAACGGCTCAAGGTCATCATTTGGAAGCTAGAGGAACTTCTCAGACACAAGTGAAATCGTAAACTTTGGTTTACGATCCTGGAAGACCGAAAAGACCCTACTTTCAGTAGGGTTTTGTCATTTATCGCTTTACTTTAATTCAGTCCAGACGTATAATTATACTATGATGATCGAAAAGGAACTAAAAATGACCGAACTGACTAGCTGGGAAGAGATGACTACCCTCGAGCAGTATGCTTGCACTTTCTGGGATATGTACAAGGACGCCCATGGTTTCCGTCCTCGCCATGTTGACACCACCAGCTGGACCGAAGCTGATTTCGAACGTGAGTTCAAAGAGTTGGGTGAGATCATGGATCGCGAAGAGATCCTCCGCAAGGAAAACGAAGCGACCGCAATCCATGCGTTCGAAATGCGCATGGCTGATCTCCTGCGCTCTGGTGCAAAGGATCGTGAGATGGCAATGCGTTGGGTCCACGAAGCCGAAGGTAGCAATGGTGACGATGAGTACCTTTGCTTCTTGGTTGGTTTGCCTTATCGTTATTTTAAAAATGTTTGAGAAGGAAATATATAATGTCTAAATTTAATTTCATGGGTTTCTTGTTTTTCATCACTGGAATCATTGCCCTCATGTCAGTGGTTGGTGGAATCGATACCAACCCCGATCTTTCGATCTTCCAGATGATCCAACTATTTGCAGTGTCACTGGTTGGATTTGGTTGTATGTCTCTCGGTGTTTCATTCATGAAGGATAAAGAAGTATGATAGATCTCGCTGCATATCGGTCTCCCGTCCAAGAGGAATCGTTCTACAAAAACATTCCGATCCAACATCTCAAGGAAGTTCAGGATCACTTTCGTGGTAAGGTCAACAAGATTCGCTACATCTTTCGTGGTCCACGCTACGATCCCATGCGAGTTTCCACTCGTAAGGCAGATGCCACTGGATTCTCAATTTACGTCAGCAACTGGGTATCAAGCAAATGAGAACTAAGACTATCATCGATGGCTTTAAGAATAGCCAAAAATTCCGAATCATCTTCAAGGGTGATGGATCAGAAAACGATATCGGTATGTACCTGACAATCCAGCAAATGACCAACACATTTGCAACGATAAATGCTCGTGCCATCTGCTGGGATGCAATGATTCACTTGGCTTATCTACGCTATGATGCTAAGCGGATCGGTAAAGAAATCCCAACTGGTCTGGGCACTACGATACGAAATAAACAAGTACAGGTGGATTTGCTATGAACGAAATAACATTACATAGAGACGATCTGGAAACCATCCTGCGTCTGGTTGATCAACTAAACCCTTCCGATACGCTAAGACTATCCGCTGGATATGTCACAATCTACTCGGATCAGTCATCGGGCATTGGTCAACTGATCGATGCAGAGGTAGACGTAGATCTCAATGGGTTGCAAGGTAAGTTCAAACAAAGAATAGTGGATGAGGAAAGCTGGTGAGTATATACAACTGGATAGATGATAAGGGATATGAAGAAGGCACTCA
>Ga0114978_10000924_pt1 | contig 24670 bp, 18 predicted proteins | sample S_140212_EF_Meta_FD_87027 | JGI IMG/M metagenome (GOLD analysis project Ga0114978, IMG submission 87027) | Freshwater microbial communities from Lake Simoncouche, Canada to study carbon cycling - S_140212_EF_MetaG | ecosystem: Environmental > Aquatic > Freshwater > Lake | place: Lake...
GGGTTCTCGAACTTTGTTTCAGATTCCTCGTTTAATGGAAATCTCTTGATAACATCATCGACTGGTTCTACAAGTAAAAATACGGGAGCCCTACAGGTTGTAGGTGGTGTAGGTGTTGGAGGAAATTTGAATGTAGGTGGGTTCTCGAACTTTGTTTCAGATTCCTCGTTTAATGGAAATCTCTTGATAACATCATCGACTGGTTCTACAAGTAAAAATACGGGAGCCCTACAGGTTGTAGGAGGTGTAGGTATTGGAGGAAATTTGAATGTAGGTGGGTTCTCGAACTTTGTATTGGATTCGTCTTTTAATGGGAATCTCTTAATAACATCATCGACCGGTTCTACAAGTAAAAATACGGGAGCCCTACAGGTTGTAGGAGGTGTAGGTATTGGAGGAAATTTGAATGTAGGCGGATTTACTATTCTACAGTCGAGTTCTCAAGGTGGAAATACATTAATTATTTCTGACAGCACAAATCCTGGAAATAAATTAAATATAATTGGGAATAGTTCTGTTTCTGGTATAAGTAAATTAGGAGATGTAGGATTGATTTATGGACCGACAACGGGAACAAATACACAAGCCTTAGTTATTGCGCCATCATTGACTACCCAACCATTAGGTATGAGATTGTGTGGTAATGGATATATAGGTATTGGCAAATCATACCCACAATATATACTTGATGTTAGTGGTAGTTTGAACGCTACTTCGATAACTATTGGCGGGACACAAATTAATACTAGTTCTCAATGGAATTCATCCGGTTCGAATATTTATTATTCAACTGGTAATGTTTCTATTGGTACTCAATCTAATTATTCTTCTACTTTGAATGTTTCAGGAAATATTTATTCATCGAGTGGTTCTAGCACTGTAGGTGGTGTTGTATTAAGTGGCGGAGCGATTACTACAAGTAGTATTAATGGTGTTACGATTGCAACTAGTGGTATTTCTAATGTTTCTAATTTTAATGGTGTTACTATTTCACCGATTAATGGAATTAATACTATTTCTAGTGTTGGTAATTTAATATCTACTTCTGCATTAAATTTAACTAGCGCAACCGGTACTAAAATTAATTTTTTAGCAGGAGGTTATCAATCAATTTATAATGGTTCTTATTCGAATCTAGGCGTAATGAGCGCATATTCATTCAATGCTTCATCTGATTACCGTATTAAAAATAACGTTAAAAATATTACAGATGACTTTTCTATTGATAAATTGCGTCCAGTTCATTATGATATGAGCGGCGGAGAAATGCATGATATGGGATTCTTAGCGCATGAAGTCCAAGAAATATTTCCATTTTTAGTCAGTGGCGAAAAAGATGGTATAGAAATGCAAAAAATGAATTACAATGGATTCATTGCGCTTCTTGTAAAAGAGGTTCAAGATTTAAAGAAAGAGAACATAGATTTAAAATCCCGATTAGATGCGATTGAAAAACGATTCATGTAATGGTTCTCGGGCCTGTCAAGAAGGATTTATGTTAAGGGGGGACGTCTACATAAACATTATTTTATAGGATTTTGATAAAATAATGTAGCGATGTAGGGATATAGGGGGGAGGTCGAAGAGAGAGAGTGGTTTCAAATAGTTAATTCATTTCCATTATAAAATGCCTTCTTTATACTAGGATTAGCATTTGGAGTTAAATACCTAGTACGGCATTTACAAATCTTTTTACCACACCAAATTGTGCGAATAATATTTTTTCCGTATTTATATTGACATGTTTTCGGTTTAAATACTTTGTCAAGTCTATATGTAGGTACTGGTAGACTGACCGAATTGAGAACCCTGTTGGGACGGGTATTTGTGTCTTTACATAATTTGAATGTTGCGCAAGAAGGCACCTTTAATTCCATATCAGCTACATCTACACGAACTGGGTCTGTATTTGGGAAAATGGCTTTAAATGTATTCGTATTTTGAGGTAATAATCTACTGAACGAATTTTTTGTATTTGGAACAGTTGTTTCTAAAGCAAATCTTTCGAATGTTGTATAGTCTTGACCACTTAATATATGTTCTAGTTTGTTTATTCTTCCAAGAATATCTGTTGTTTTTAAAAATTCAATATAATCGCTTTGTGACATTATATAAAGATTATGATATTTTTTGTTTTTCAATTCATATAAGGAGTTTATAGAAAAATAATCATAGGCTTATATAAATAATATTGTGTAAGATATACGAGAACCCAAGCAAAAGTTCCTCCAATCAGATAACCGAAAACGAGTTGTCTTATAGAATGTCTGCGATATTTCCATCGTTGATATAATGTCAAGAACGTTATAATTGTCATGAAATATATGATAGAAATCGGTCCATTAGCGAAAAATAAAAATGCCAATGAGAAAAAAGATGCCTGTGCGTGTCCTGAAGGGAATCCATATTGTTGTGCGCCAGTTAAATTATCATAGTCTATAAATTCTATTTGACCTTTGGGTCTTGGTTCTCTAAATAGGGTTTTCAAAAATGTGTTTAAAATTGTGTTAAAAATGCTTCCTATCGTGAATACCACGAGATAAGGTGTACGATCTATAAGAGAATAAAATGACATACCGAATAAAATGACTGGTCCATAATATCCAATAAGGTCGAGAACAGGATACATATATTATGTTCAGACAAAGGTTCTCGATGATTGTCAAGAAGGAATAATATGAGAATCTTTGTCATACCCCTTCGGGACATTTATGATGACGTCGACCTATACAGTTGTTCACAAACGAAAGAGAACGTCCAGTTGCTACCATTAAGGTCCAACAATGTTCCTCTGTCGGTTAATAACTGAATTGCCATTTTGCGAATATTAACGGGGCCGAAATAAAGACGTTCTTGGTTCTGTAATGTTCCACCAAATTCAGTATAATATTCACCAGTTGTTTTCGGTGGTTTATAAGGAATAATACCAAACAAATCTTTTATGAATGGTCCTGAAGAATATTCTTTGTTTGGATTCTGTTGAGAACTTATCGATTGATTAAGTGCATATAATTGTGCATTTGTAACATTATCACTATTTGACTGAGAAGTAGAAGTAGCAACTAATTGTCCTGTTGCTGGGTCTCGAGACTGAGTTGTCGAATAAGCATAATCCGGTAATTGTATTGATGATTGACTTCGTGTAATGGTAACAAGTCCATCATTCAAATGATTTTGTATGAAATCATCAATAGATATCAAGAAGTAATTGTATAAATTCGTGCTTAGGGTTGTATCTCCGGTTAGTTTTATAGATGAAGACAAAAGTAAATTGGCGCTTAGGTCTTTATTTTGAGTTATTATATAAGACCCATTCGAAGAAGATAGATAATAAGGGGTTGTTGAGGGTTGGGTTGGGAGGGTCTGGTTTTGAGTTGTCAAGAAGTATTGTGTATAATCATGGAAACCGAGCATCCATCCAATTGTGCTGTCCCATGTCGTATTTTGAACGCTTTTTGACCCAGCATAACAAGAAACAAAATTAGTGGTGTCATAAAAATCCAATATATAATCTTGTGTTGTAAAAATACGGTTTATATTTATCCACATTTGGGTATATTCTTGGTTATTTATATTGATTTGTTTGAAATGAGAACCATATGTTCTCGGGTTATTTGATAATGCGCTATTAATTGCTGTGTATAGAGTGCCTATCGTATAAGATTTCGGAGGTATTTGAATTATAATTGAATCAGTCGGGGAATTCGGGTTATTTGTATTGAATGTTATTGTATTATTACAATTATCAATTATATTAATTGATGCTGATGCTAACCCGACGGTTTTTGTTCCTGTTATAAGAGCAAAACCATCAGGTGATATATTTTGAGATAAGTCATAAAAAGAATTTATATTAAAAACATTCCAAGCATTATTTATATTTGATATATCGATTATACCATCTACAAATGATATATCATAATTTACCTCTGCCAAATGATAATAACAATTTAAATTTATATTCATGGATATATCTGTAGAAGTTTCACTTATGGATACAGTTGAACGACTTAATGGTGTTTGTGTATTTACATTACTTACTACTTGTGTAGTTAATAATGCGTTTTGTATTGCTGATGTTAAAGCATCATATGTTGAATATTGTTTGGATGATAATAATACCGGGATTTGAGGTGCATTTCCATTTCCATCGTTTGTATATGTTGAAATATCTGATTGGATCATAAAAAGTTGGTTTGTAGGGAGAACATAGCCATTATATATTTTCTGTATTGAAATATTGATATTTGAAATATCATATAAGTTATAGGTTTGAGGATAACCGTAGTGCGGTATATTTGTTACAATAGAAAAACTAATATCAAAATTATTTGTTTGGGTCAAGAAGGAATTGCCGTCGATTATCACTTTATAATTTTTATTATCGAATGCCTTTGTAAGGTCTATTTGTAAATTGAACGTATTATTTACATCTAACGAGGCCACTGTATTTACCATATTGAAATACTGATTTGTAGTCGGGTTTTTATTAGCGAATGATTGTGTAATTGCGCTCAAATATTGAGTCAAAGTATTATATGTGCCTGTTTGAATATTCATAGAAAAATCATTGAGGCCATTGTTATAATACGGGCTTGTGCACCTCATAATAATATTTGTCGAAGTATCAATTGTAAAAGTAGAATTGATTGCTGGAGATTCAGAAATTATTTGCGAAAAATCGTTTATAGAATTATCGAAATAAAAACATGAATAATCTAATCCGGCTTGATACTGCCATATTGTAAATTTTTCATTGTATTGGTTTAGTTTTATTTGTTCGGAAGGAAATATTACCAAGATTTTTGAATTAGGAATATATTTTGTAGTAAATCGATTAAGAGTCAAAGATAGTTGAAAATAAGAATTTCCGGTATTTTGATTTTTGGTTATATCAATTTGTTGAATTTGAGAACCTGGGTCAAAAAGGTTTGATGTTTTAATTGCCGAATTAACAGCATCAATTACATTTTGTCTTGTTACTGGGCCTGTATATGGTAATCCTTGATTCATGAGTTGAATTTTATATTGGTTTAGAATAGTGCTTCTTTGGTCGTATCCAGTAAAAGGGTCGTAACCTAAATATTGTATAACCATAAAATAATTATTAGAATTATCGAGAGTATAATTCTGACTATACTGTGAATCAATAATCGATGTAGAATAATAAGTTTGATTTGAAGCAATTGTGTTTAAATTGTAACTTTGATAGTTGAATCCCATATATCCCGGTATAGAACTTTTATTATTACTCAAGTCGGTAGGAGATGTGAAATTTGAAAAATTAACATTATAATAGCTTTCATTAAAAGTATTTTGTATATTCAATTGGACGGTCGATTTTGCTGTAGTCGAATCATATGTGATTAAATCCAGGCCATTGAAATTAATATCTGATGCGGTTGTATTTGAAATGTCATAAAATGATTTATTGATAGCCTGTGGAAGAGTCGTAGAGTCGTAATTTCCAGGAGGAATTACTATTTGGTATTGTTTGTCGGACACGCCATTCCCTCTTATATAAAAAAAATTGCTTCCGAAGCTTTTACCAACTGTATACCATGTATAAGGGATTTGAACAGAATATAGTTTCAATGAGACAACATCTCGTAATGGTTCAGAAAGATCGAAAGAAAAACTCGTTGTTAATGGGTCTGTGGATATATTGCGGTATTGACTATCGATACTTATTACTCGTTTAATAGTTTGTTTCAAAAGAGGATTCAATTGTAATTTATCGGGAGAATAATCGAATTGTTGTACGGAAGCAATATTTTGCGCTTGATATCCGATTTGTTTTGTTGATTGTATATTTTCTTGGTCTGATAATGGGTTTTTCTTATCTTTTACTGTAGTAGGATTCGTCATTCCTTCTATTTGTTCGTTTTCTTCGTCTTTATCTTCCTGGTGATCGTCATCATTATCATCATCGTCGTCAAAAAACCGTTTATAAATATTTGTAAAAAAATCATATAATTGTTTTCCTATATCGGTTGGAATGTTCTCATATTTATTAATCATTTGAATGATTTTGGCTTCTAGTTCTCGGTCTGTTGGATGACTCATATCTAAAATATCATAAAGTTGTTCATCGCTATATTTATTTACATTGTATAAATCCATAATATATAACATAATATATATTTGTTTTTGTATTTTGTTATATGATTCAATGAATATAAATAAATAAATACATATATTTCAATGAATAAATATACCGCTATTATTATTGAACCAAGAGAACATCCAGCATTAAAGTTTGTATTAAATAATTTTCTTGAAAATTTATCGGACGAATGGTCAATAATTATATTTCATGGTAATAATAATATAGCATATGTTGAAAATATTATTAATGAATTATCTAATTATCAGAACCGAATATTAAAGATAATAAATTTAAATGTTTCAAATTTGAATTATACAACATATAGTAATGTTTTTAAAAATATTGATTTTTATTCAAATATACCAACAGAAATATTTCTTGTTTTTCAAACAGATTCAATGATTCTTTCAGAAAATAAAGAACTAATAAATGATTTTTTAGAATATGATTACGTTGGTGCTCCATGGGGACATGGTGGAGTAGGAAATGGCGGTCTATCTTTACGTAAAAAAAGTAAAATGATTGAAATTATTAATTATAAAGGGAATACTTCCGATTATGAAGACATATTTTTTTGTAATTATCATGATTTATATAAACCTACATTTGAAAAAGCAAAACAATTCTCAGTAGAAACAGTCTTTTATGATAAACCATTTGGTGTTCATAATTGTTGGAAGTATTTAAATGATACTGATAAAAACCAATTATTCGAGAAATATAATGAAATAAAACTTCTAGAAAGTTTACAAAAATGAATACATACCAGTGAATATTTACGAGAACCTTGAAGTAAACATATTGTTTATAAAAGCAGGGATGTCCAAAACATGTTTACAATTAACGAGTAATTTTGTAGTAAATGATTTGATACCATTCCCTCTTTTCATATGTTCGTTTCCATAGAAACAAAGTTGGTCTAGAGCTTTGAAAACGGCTTCTTCTGTTGGATTGAAATTTTCTCTTTTAATCCGGTTTCTTCCAATATAATTGTATCGATTGTAATTTTGGTCTTCGTATAATTTGTATTTGTTCAAAAACGACCTATTTTCACAACGTCCTACAGCAAAAATCTCATTCTTATCATTGTCCATTTCGAGAACAATCATTATTGCTAATGGTGGAATGCTTTGGGATACCTCTGTTGGAGAACAATATAAACATCCATTCGGCCAACCTCTTTCGCGGAATATTTTGTTCTCTTCTCTTGTTTTTGTATTAAATCTAGAAGTCATTAGAAATACGGTTTGTTTTGACTTATATGCTTTAATATCTTGCTTTTCCTTCATTTTTTCGACCTTTTTTTCAATGGATTCTTTGGTGATGGCCATTTGATGTTTGAGGGTAAACAATTATATATAATTAAATCAATTTTATATATTGATATATAAATGGACCCAATTCTGGAACAAATCTCTCTAGAAATAAAATCTGAATCAGGTGAGTTGGCTCATTATACTGATAACCATTTCATTACCAAATTGAATGAAGAATTGGAAAAAGTCAGGAGTTCTTTTATATATGAATCAAATAGTCCTATAAGTATGTCTAATCCATCAAGTGACATAGAAGATGGAGACTGTTTCGACGATGAGGGGTTTGACCCAACACAATTAATATCTAAACAAATCGGTTATAAGAGGCTCACATTTCGTGAAGTACGTGATTCTATTAATAAATATTATGAAACTGATGATAAATATTCTAGTGAATTAGATATATTATCAACGTATTTGAAGGGTCAAAAACACATATTTATGAAAGCCTCTGATATTATTCAGATAAAAACGAATTGGTTTTTAATACCGGCTGTTATAGGTAGTTCGTCTATTACTATTTTTGCGCCTATCTTAGATTATTATAAATGGACTGGTGCGTTTATTTCAGGATTAAACGCAATAATATTTGTTTTGTTTTTTTTCGTTTATTATTTACAATGGGGTTCATCCTTCGTTGTTTATAAGCAGTTAGGGAATCAATATGAACGTCTTGAACATTCGATGGATATAAATAATTTGATGGAATCAAGTTCCGATAAATCAGAATTGGTTCTCGATGTTTTAAGAGAAAAAGAAAAGAAAATAACCGATTTGAAAGAAACCGCTATTATTACTTTGCCATATGAAATAAAATATATGTTTCCTATTTTGTATCATATACACATATTTACCTTCATTAAACGCATAGAAGTCTATAAAAAGAATCTGATTGTGAAATTCAAAGATATAAAGAACGAAATTCGATATATCCAATGGAAATGGGGCGATAGAATGGAATCTAAAGAGAAATCCAGGTTCGATTTTTTGTGTAAGATAAAAGAAAAAATAAAGAATGAAATCATTCATTATAAAAACGCATATGGTTCGATGGATGAATTGATGACGAAAGAAATAAAAAGGGCTGACCAAATGACTTGTTCTCTATGGTTTCCAGAAATGTCAAGAAGGATTAATACTGATAATCCTGTGGTTTCGGCTTATTTTGCTACTATCTTTGAGGATGATTAGCGTATATTTGCCAATACCAAGGCATGTCATATACGACATTCATATGTTCGGCGGGGTCTTTGAGAACTTCTTGGATTTCTTTTGCTAGAGGTTGGTTATTATCCCAATTGATAGAGAGAACAACGCGTTTGTAAGCCGGGTCTGCTCTAAGTGGGTTCTCGGTAAGCCTATTGATTCTTCCTATTTTTAATTTACAGAAGGTTTCGAAAATCTGTTGTCTGGGGATTTGATTGGATACCTTTGGAATACATAGTTGTATTGGTTTTGTCATTTGTATAAAGGACATACAAATGACGAGTTGGGTTCAATTTTGTATTTAGAATGATTGTTTATGATGAACGAACAATATAAGTAAATAGAGTTCCGTATTCTTTTTTCACTTCTTGAATGAGTGGTTCGATATCCTCTATTGTCACTTTTTTTCCGTATTTTTTTACAAGAATTTCGGCAATCTTGAGTTTGGCGGATTCTTCTATAATAGGAATAGTAGAATCAGGTTTATAACATACCTTTGTGAATTTGAAAAAGGAATCATTCTCGTCGAAATGTTCTGTACATTCGAGAGTCTTCATTGTATTTTGTTTTACCGTGATGTTCTTGGAAACTAGGTTCTCAGCGAATTTTTGATTATGTTCATTATTATAATTTGTAGTGGCCTCAAGAATATCTGATTGAATATCGTGTTGATCCATGAGCTGTTTTAGAGCACGGGTATCTCTAGGGAAACATGGACCACCAAAAGAAAGTCCCGGATTAAAATATTTACGACCGATTCTTGAATCTGACCCAATAGCAGATAGAACCGCATGTTTGTTTGCTCCTACTTGGTCGCACATATCGGAAATCATATTGGCAAAACTGATTTTTGTAGTAATGAATCCATTTAATGAAATCTTGACAATTTCCGCTTCGAGAGGTGTCATGAAGGAATATATTGGTGTGTTCTCCGTCATTTTGTCGTATATTTCTTTTAAAATGGGGGTCAAGATTGAAGGAACATTGGTCCCTACAAGAATCATATCCGGGTTTAAAAAACCTTTCACAATTTCTCCTTGTGCTATGAACTCGGGATTGTAGCTGATAGAGCAATTCAATGCTTCGGATAAAAGTGTGGTTGCGATTTCATCAATGTAATGAGGCATAACAGTGCATCCAATGATGAAATGCTTGTTTTGTGGTTTTTGTTTATTAATGCGCTCTAGTAGATTTGAAAGAATTGTATGGTCATAGAATTTCGTGCCACCTCCATTAGGAGTCTGGACCAATATAAAAACGATGTCTGAATGAGCGAGGCCATCAGAAAGGCTGGTTGTGGCTTGAAAATTCGTGGCCGTTTGAAGAAGGTCATTATAACCGGGTTCGGCGAAATTAAGGGTTTTCTTATTGATGTTCTCGATATATTCGGGGAAAATATCCACACCAAGAACATTATATCCTGCCTTCTCTAATAGAAGCGCGAATCCTAGACCGAGTTTTCCAATACCGATAACAGTGATGTTCTCCATTATTTATTTATAAAGAATATATTGTTTTATATATTTTTTATTTGTGTATTTATAGTTATAATTTGATTGGTGATAATTTGTTATGGGGTTTATAAAACAATATAATATTTGCCCAATTCGAACTTTGTTCCTTTGAAATCATTTATATTTTCTTGATATTGAGAATATGGAATTACACGAATATCGAAACTAATTCTCGTCTTATCCGTTCGATTGATTCGATTACAATGAAGGATTTTATTGAAATATGCTTGAAGAAATTGATTTGGGGTGAGAACTAGGTTCTCGAAATGGGTTGGTTGAATATTTGAATTTGGGTATGGTTCATGATATATACTATTTGATTCAAACATGTTTGTCACAGGAATAACAAAATTCATTTCTGTATGATGATGACCAAAATGTCGGTCGCAATGTAAGCCTATAATATGCTCTGGGTCATTTGGGTCGATTCCTATAGCAGCATTATTTGGAGTACTGAATCTAATATTAGGGGTTTTTTGGATTACCAATCGTGTTTCATTTGGAAATTGAGGTAGAATATATTTTCTTATGAAGGCATAATATGCTTCATTAAAATGTGTATATTTGTCTACATATTCATGAAATTTCTTTACAAAAACAGAATCACGGTCTTTTCGCCATTCATGTAGTTTTTTATGATAATCCTTTTCTTCTTCTGAAAGATTCGGTGTTTGTAAAAGTTTATGAATCTGGTCAAGCGGCTCTTCGTAATTAAATGTGGTTGAGAACATTTCTTGAATTAATTGCGGGAATGGGTTCTCACATTCATGAATTTTAAATGTCATTTGTATATTTATGTTGTTGGATTTTATATAGTTTATATTTCTAACATTCTTGTTCTTGATATTGTCCAGAATTATCACTGAATCCTGGTCTCTGTCTTCCACATCGAGTTGTTAGCGCATACCAATTAGAGTTGGGTTGAAGACGTTTCCATACTTGGTCATTTGCGTAATTCCAATGTTCTCCTGTCTGTTGAAGTAGAGGAATGGCTTCTTCATATAGGTTTATTATTTTGTCATAAAAAGAATTATGAACGATATATCCAGATGCTGTTTGTCCTTCGATGACTTTTTGAATGAATATGTATGGGGTTGGTTGGGATTGTTGAAGATGATAGGAAATCATACAGATATCGAATGGAATATTCACATTAAAAAACTGGTTGAGTTCGTTTTCGAATTCGTCTTTGGATACTACAAAATAGAAATCGTCTTCTAATATGAGAACCTGAGGGTAATTACGTTCTTTGGCTAATTTAATGACAGCAAGATGTGATTGGGTGCATCCTAAGATGCCTTGGTCGGGGGTATAAAATGCTTGAAATCTTTCGGCCTTGTCAAGAAGATTGAATTGTTCGAGTTCTTTTTCAATTTCTTCACGACGGTCGGTTCTTTTATCGAGGTTTATGTAGAAGATTTTGGGGATATGTTGGGACATTGATTTATTTAAAAATATATATTTATATATTTTTACTTTAATATCAAATAGACTCCCTAGTCTATTTGATAGTCTGTCTCAAGTAAATTTATAAATGTGAATAATTTACACCATTTAATTTATAAAATTTTTGTTATATGCTGTTTTGAGACATATTAATGTAAAGGGTTCTCTTTAAGTTCATATTTATAAAAATAATTATGACGATTTTATAATGGAAGAAGTTGATTTAATTATAGAAGTTGATTCCGAGGAGGATAAAGAAAATGTAAAGATGGCAATAATCGAACAAGGTTCTCCTGAAGGAAATCAAGGAGAAAATGACGAAGAGGAGGACGAAGAATCAGAAGACGAAGAAGATTTAGATACTTCTTGGATTGAAAACGAAGAGTTTCGAAATAATTATGAGAGAGAACCATTGAAAGACTTGGTAGTTTTTTTTGTGTATATAGACAAATATTTATCTATTGAAAAGATCATAAAAGAAAATATAGAAATCGAGGAGGGAGCAATATCAAAAGAGAAATTGTTACATTTAATTCAAACAAAACGACATCGACCAGATGGGAGTGTTGGTAAAAAATATAAACTGTTGGATTTAATAGAGTTTAATGTTCCTTTAGAACCAGATGAATTAGAAGGTTTTGTAAAAGACGATTCTTGTGCCCGATTTTTAAAAACACTTCCTATTTTTCAAGATGTTCTCATAGACCCATCTATTTTTATTTTTCACGATTTGAATTCATTGTTTTTCTTTTTTAAAGAAGTCGAGAACCCAGTTAAGTCTATATTAAAAACTGGTGAGCATGGTCTATCAGGTAGAGTCACAAAGAAGGTTCGATTGGATACTGGTGAGTATCTCGAGAAAAAACGGAAATCTATGAAACGTATGATGCGTTCTATTAGGAAGACTCGTAAAGTGTAAAGAAAACACATATAAATGGTTAATTATATGTGTTTATAGATGGAACTCATAAATGAAATGGCTTTTAACAGAGAATGGAAAGATATCGACGGATTGATTTTTTGTTTGCGCTCATATAAAAGAAAAATAAGGGATGGTCATATGAACGAACGTTTGAGAACCTTGTTTTTAATGATTCCTTATTGCCGTGATATTTATCGAGGAAAGGGAGAACGCGATTTGTCCTACAGGATGATTTATGCATGGTATCAGGTGTTTCCTATATTGGCCATTCATGCGCTTCATTTGTGGTTCGATAAAGGGAATTGTGGCGGGATGATTGGGTCTTGGTGCGATGTGAAATATTTCTGTTTATTCATGGAGAAGATATCGCCATATGGCCTATATGACCCTATGGTTGATATTGTTATTCGAATAGCGAATCGACAACTTCGGCGGGATTTGGTTCGCTTAGAATCGAACGTTGCAAAATGGATTGTTCGAGAATGTAACCATCCTGAATTGTTCTCTTTATTTGTTCAGGATTGGTTTCGAAAAGATGGCCCGGTTAAAAATAAAAAGAAGGCGTATCGGCAAATGATTTCTGGGTTATCTAGTAGGCTACCTAAGTATGGATTTAAAGCCAGGTTCTCTGGGATTGTCAAGAAGAGACATATGAATGAGAACTTTATGGCTCAAAAATTTTTGGAAATGCCGTCTTTATCAGTTGGAGAATATGTGAGGGCTGTTGTAGAAGGTGGGGGTTTTACAAATGAAATGGGGTTTAATGAAACGGGGTACTGGATAGACTATGAATGGAAGCGATTAATGAAAACCTTTCCTACGAGTTGTCATGTAGGTATTGCTGTTGTTGACCTTGATTTAATTATTGGTTCGGAGGCCCTATATAATTCTTTAGGATTTGCTTGTATAATCGCCATGAAAATGAAAACTGGTCGTATTTTATTGGCGGGGTCTGTTCCTATTTGTATAGATGTTTTTGAATGCGACGGGTTTTGTTCTACAATTCGTTTATTATGGAGTCATTGTGAGAACCGTGGGAAATCTTCTATGTCAGACATGGGATTTCTTATAAAGGAGTCTACTCGGTTATTCTCTCAAGGGGTATTAAAGATATTTATTTTTTCTGATAAGTGTAATTCAATTTCGGATTCATTTGGAGATTCCTCTGGAGATATTATTTTTTGGGATATGGGTTCTCGAGATTCATCTTTTGAGAACATTAAAAAAGGTATTACCTACATGTCTGGTTATACTTCTGGTTTAATTAGGCCGTTTATTGAACTTTTTGATTCAACTGAAATAAATGACGGGAATGGGAATTTTTTAGATGGATTATTGAAACGTCAGTATATTTCTTGGAATGGGCTTTTTGATGTTTTTATTAGTCAAATTAATGTATGAGTTCTTGTAAAAAATCTAGATATTCTTTTTTAGGAACTGATTTAAAAATATCGCGGATTTTTGATTGGAGTCCAGGGATTTTACTTCTTTCGCTAGGTTCTGCGGTTAATTCTTTTGTTATTAATTCTATGTAGGTTCTCATGAAGGGTATATTCAAAGGGATATTGAATGTTGTCAAGAAGGAATATATTAATTGGTTTGCAGAATATGTATCCCATGATAGGAATGTTTGTTTTAATTCTAAGGGGGTTTTGTTTTTTATTGTTTCTATTGATGACGACTGTTTTGTTGGGTTATTAAAAGATACGGCAATTTCTTCTATGGATTTTTGGGGGTTCTCATTGATGTGTGAAAGAAGGAAGACTTCGATGGGCCAACTGGGGTTGTTCTCATATACTGGAAAAAGTTCTTGACTTTCTTCTTGGTTTTCGATTGTTGTTTTTGTGAAAGCAAGTCTGAAATCGGTTAAAACGGGGGTTCCATTGATTTCGTCATAAAGGACTGATTGTGGTGTTATATGGAAATGGACTATGGGCGGGGTTGTTGTTTGTAGGAGTTGGATTCCATCTAGGAGTTGGAGATGAGCATTTACTAATAATTGTATGAACTTGTTGGATTGTTTTGGTATTTTTATTTGGTCTTGAAGGAATTCTTCTAATGTTTTATTTCCGGCTGATTTATATTTGGCTTCTATGAGTTGGTCTTGATTCGTTGTTTGTGTATCTATGTTCTCGCATTCTGTTATAGTTCCGATTTCTAGAGGGTGAGTTTCTATAAGGGGTTGAAAATATAGAAAAGCTTGTGGTATTTGGGTTTTTATTAAATTAGAAATTGCTTGTTCATTTTCTAATAGTGGGGTTTTTAATTGGACCTTTTCTACATAGGGGTCGGCGGGGGATGTTTGTTTTTTTTGACAGGGGGGTGGTTGATTGAGTATTTTGCTCCTTATTGATTTTTCCTTTTCTTCGAGTTGTTGATATTCTTCTTGTGTGATTTCTATTGATGGTTCTTGTAATGATGATTCTTGTATTGATGGTTCTTGTAATGATGGTTCTTGTAATGATGTGTCTTGTATTGTTGGTTCTTGTAATGGTGGTTCTTGTAATGATGGGTCTTGTATTGATGGGTCTTGTATTGATGGGTCTTGTATTGATGTGTCTTGTTGTTCTTGTATTGGTAAATATTCTTGTTCTTGGTCATAAAGAGATTTTGATTCAGTTATGCTCGGTGTTATTGATTGCTCGGTTGAGGTGATTGATGGTGTCATTGATTGTTCGGTTGAGGTGATTGATGGTGTCATTGATTGTTCGGTTGGACTATTCGAAGATATTTCAGGTTCTCCTATAGATACATTATTTTCGGTTGATAATGGAGAACTTGTATTTTGTATAGAACTAGAATTTGGTATTGAATTTATTGGTTCAGTTGAAACATATTCTGATGGGACCGAAGGAAGAGAAATAGATGGTGGTCCTGAAGGAGATAATGATGAGAGTCCCGTTATTGAATTTTCAGAAGATATGGAAGGGGATGGGGATTCATAAGTCATGGAAGGAGATTGGGATTGTGAAAGTGAATATTGATTGGAATTCATATACATTTTGAAAATATATTTTTCTTCGCTTTATATTATTAGTCATAAATGATTAATAATATATGATATAAACATATAATTATATATTTATAGAATGACTTCTATTACTAATTACCAACTAGGCGAAAATGGACATACTGAACTTGGATGGTCTCTTGATAATATTCAAGAAGGGATTGTTCAATTCCAGTTCCAATGTGTTCGTTGTAGTTCTTCCGAACAATTAATGATATTGGAAAATGTATTGGATTTTTTATTGACTTCTATAAAGAAAAATATAGATGAGATTCGAGCAAGAGGAGATTCGGTAGATGTCATGAAGGATTATCTGGTTAGATTGTATCAGCTCATTGGTGTTACACGTGATATTGAGGGGGGTAAGGGTGAACGTGATTTGTCCTACATGATGCTGTATGTTTGGTATAGATTTTATCCTTCTTTGGCCTTTTTTGCGTTGGATAAGTTTGTATTTGGCTCTTCTGGTGTCATTCCATTTGGTTCTTGGAAAGATATCAAGCGGCTTTGTTGTTATGTTTTGGAGAAGACCAATGATATGAGTCATCATTTGATTGATTATGCTGTGGGTCTTATATGTAAGCAGTTGAAGATTGATGCTGATATGGTCGATGATAATGGGTTGTCTTTGGTCGCTAGATGGGTTCCTCGTGAATCATCTAAGAAGAATTGTTGGATTTTTCGATTAGCGGCTGTCAAATACATCCCTAATTATATTCTAACTGCAAAGACTCCTGAATCGAGAGAGAGGGCTGTCAAGAAGACGTATATGACATTTTCCAGATTGATTGTTGGATTAAATAAACGTCTTGATACCGTACAGATTAAAATGTGCGGTCGTCGTTGGGCTGAGATTGACCCTCATCGTGTTCCCTCAGTAGCATTATTGAAGAATCGTTCTGCTTTTTATGGTAAAGGTTCGAAAGACCCTGACCGGATTGCTTGTGCTGAGAATTTCACGAAGTACGTTCAAGAACAGATTGCGTCTGGAAAGTCTATTAAGGGTGGAAAGGTAGGAATTGTGGATTATGTCAAGGATGCTGTGAAATGTGTTATGGCAGGGGATGTTGTGGGTTCTCAGGCGGATATGTTAAATGCTCAATGGCGCGATTTCTTATCGAAGGTAGGTAATGTAGGTAATATGGTTGCGATGGTTGACCAATCCGCTTCTATGACTTGGGAAGGAGGGGACCCATATTATGCCGCTTTAGGATTAGGAATGGTAGTTTCTTCGAAGTCTGTTCTGGGTCCTAGATTCATTACTTTTTCTAGTAGCCCTGCTTGGGTTTCTTTGGAGGGATACAATACCTTTATCGAATCTATTGATTTTATTCGGAGGCAAGATACATTGAGTGGAGGTGGGACGAATTTTTTCAAGGCATTGGATTTGTTGCTTTCTACTTGTATTGAAAAGAACATTGCGGATGAAGTCGTTTCTGGAATGACTTTGGTGATTTTTTCGGATATGCAGATTGATTGTGGAACAAATAGATGTAGTGATATAGTGGAGGAGGAAGATACGAGATGGGCGTCTAGAGAGTTTTTGGATGAGAAGGCACGAGAAGATGCGTTTTCTAAAGAAATGGGGACTATGCATGATAAGATCCTGAAGAAATATAATGCTGCTGGTTATTCGGCTGTGCCTCATTTGATTTTCTGGAACTTGCGTAGGACAGAGGGATTTCCCGTATCATCGTCGATTCCTGGAGCCACAATGTTTTCTGGGTTTAGTCCTTTGTTGATGAACTCTTTTTGTCAAGAAGGTCGTGATGCCTTGGTCGGAACCACTGCATGGGATTCTTTGTGTCTTCTATTGGATGGGGCTAGATATGCTTCTATGGGAACTCGTATTGAGGAGTTTTTTATAGAGGAGGTGATGGAACTCGTGGTTGTTGATGAAATCAGAGAACAATGGAATCCAGGCGAAGGCCTTGTTTAATTGGGTTGCCTACATGAGGGGGTTTTTGAATGATTTTTGGTGGATTTATCTAAGGGGGATGGAGAGGGGTATAAAATGGTCTTTCAGGGTAGCTGTTAACTCTTTCCGGACAGCACTATATTGTATTTCAAGATTGGTCATGAAGAAATATATTATAATAATTCATTATAACTAGTGAAATTAGGACAAATTTGTTCTAATTTCATATTTTTTGTCTATGAAGAATTAAGGATATGAAAATTATAAAATATAAAGATTATTTATTTGATTATGACGCGTTGGATATTTCTAAGATAAACGGAATGTTTGGATTATAAAATGGGGATTACATGTAAAATAATGTATATAAATTGATATACATTATTTCGCTTCGACTAGGAATCGAACCTAGGTTGGTCGGTTAACAGCCGACTTTTTTACCATTAAAATATCGAAGCACTATCGACAGAATGTCGATAAGGTCTTACCGGGATTTGAACCCAGGTCGCCAGATTCAAAGTCTGGAGTGCTAACCACTACACTATAAGACCAATGTGAGATTGCTAGTATCGTTTTTGTTTTCTTTTTTATGTAATTGCTGTGAGATACTAATTGAATATGGACGAAATGGGACTTGAACCCATGACCTTTGGCTCATAAGACCAATGCTCTAACCAACTGAGCTATACGTCCTACTACTGGGTTCACATAATATCATACATATATCTTTTTATATTGTTGTTTATTAATTTATTTATTCATTGATTTTATTCATGGTTCTCTCTGTAAAAAAGAAAATATAATATCATTTATTTCTTGAGGGAACTTATTTGAAAGCCTGTCGATAGCGAATTCATATTTTATGTTGCGTTTAATATATTGTATCTTTTCGATTTGTAAAATAATATCTGTCATACGCATTACGGGCGACCAGTTTTTTGTTATAAAGTTACAATGGATACATTCTTGTGGTGGATTATAAGCATGGAATTTTTTCGTTATTTTTGGTATATCAGAACAAAGGGTCTTGTAGGGTTTATTATTTACATGGATTAATGGGGCCCTGAAAGGATATTCCTCTAGGATAAATTTTATGGTTCTCGGAAGGATTTCTTTGATGGGGTCATGAAGAATTATATTGATTATATTTGTTGTCCGTGGGTTCGATTGGTTTGTTAAGGTGGCTTCGGTTTCGATATTGATTTGGATTCTTGTGTAGTATTTTTCTAGTTCTCCTATTTCATTTATTAAAACTCTTTTTTTAATACCATTGTGCATGTTTTTGTTTTGATTTTTTATTTAGAGTGGGCGTTTATTGTAATTAATATCCTATTCGTTTTATATCTGTATCTTTGATGTATTTGTTATATATAGTATATGGTTTTTTATTCGGGGTTGACTTTTGTATTAATGACTATTATGTCGGGGTCTATGATAGGCTTTGTTGGGGGTGTCAAGAAGACTATTGTTCGTAAATTAGTTGCGCCTATCGGTGAGAACCAACAACTCTATTGTGATTATTTGGCGGATATGAAAGTAGGAGTTGTTGCTGGATTAGGACCAGCTGGTTGCGGGAAGACTTTGTTCGCTTGTCAGGCGGCGGTTTCTGCTTTGGTTGCGAAAGACGTAGATAAAATAATCATGACACGTCCTATGGTTTCTGTTGACGAAGAATTAGGATTTTTGCCTGGTTCATTAGAACAAAAAATGGACCCTTGGGTTCGACCGATTTTTGATATATTAGGAGATTTGTATTCGAAAACCGAGATTAAACAAATGATGAACGAACGTGTGATTGAAATCGCTCCTTTGGCTTACATGAGGGGGAGGACTTTTAAACGAGCATTTATTGTTGCTGATGAAATGCAGAATTCTTCGCCGAATCAGATGCTTATGCTCTTGACACGTATTGGTGAGGGGTCAAAAATGGTTATTACTGGGGATTTACAGCAGAGTGATTTGGTGGGTAAAAATGGGTTGGCGGATTTTCATGGGCGTTTGAAACGGTCTTCTATGGGCGATTCGGGGGAGGGTCTTGTAGGAATAAAATCGGTTGAATTCGAATCGGGGGATGTAAAGCGGAGTTCGGTCGTGTCTTCTATATTGGGACTTTATGATGACTCATCTAATAAAGTTAAAGATGATAATAAAGATGCTGCTTTAATGCCGAAACGTGATATGGGTTTATTGTAGAGGGTTATAGGGAGATGTCATGAAGGATTATTTGGATTATTTATGATGGAGAACAGATTGGAATGTCTATCGGGGGCTTAGCGATAACTCCTACAAAATTGATTGCCCTTTTTTGAAGTTGAGGAGGAGCACTTTTTCCTTGTAACAAGCAATCAAACCATCAACAACAATATGTCATCTGCTACTAGAAACGTCGCTTTTTATTCGAGAGGTCAGGTCCAGAAGACTCCGTATTGTGACGTCTGTTTTAAGAAGGGTATGCCTCCATCTCAATATCAGTCTCACTACCCGAAGTCGGCTCCTGGGCCTAACGGGGTTGTCACTTGCCCGACCATTTTGGCGGCCAAGTGTAACTACTGTGGTAAGTCTGGTCACTGGGCCAATGAGAAACATTGCTCTGCTCTTCGTCGTGATAACCAGATTCGAGGGACTCGTGATAATCGGGACAATCGGGACAATCGGGACAGAAGACCAAGTGAACCGAAGAAGAATGATATGAAGGTCAAGAACAGATTTGCTCTTCTGGATACGAGCTCGGATGACGAGACTGAGTTGACTACCGTTAGTAAAGCGGTTCCTACGGTTGTTGGTCCTGCTGTTGTTAAGCCAGTGTCGGTCGATACTTCGAAGCCTACTTGGGCTTCTATGGCGAAGAAGCCTGCTGTTATTCGTCCTGTAGAGAAGAAGAAGGACGATGCTGAGGGCTTGACTGTGTTGACTCTAGGAAACGTCGTTGCTACATCGGCTTCTACTACGAAATCGCTTCAATCCGAGGAAGCCAGACAAGAGGCCTTGCGGATTATTGCTCAGCGAAAAGCATCGGGGGATTACTGTTCTTGGGCTATGGACACGGATTCGGATACGGATGATGAGGAGTGGTAAATGGATTTGGATTGATATTTATAGATGATATGATTGTGTTAGATAGGTGTGGAGTTAGGTAGTTAGGTAGGTAGTTAGGTAGGTAGTTAGGTAGGTAGTTAGGTAGGTAGTTAGGTAGTTAAGGTAGTATAAGTTTTTTTATTGTAGTTGTCATAAAGGATTATTATTCTTTATGATATTATTTGAATGGGATTTTTGTATCTGTATTGATTGATTCTGTATTGATTGTGTTAGAAAGTTCTTTTATTTTATTATATTCGTTCGATTTATTGAATGGGTCTAATAGATGTGCTAGTCGATTTGACCATTCTGATTTCATTAATTCTTTGAAATCTATATATTCCATATCAGAATCTGGTTCGTATTGTTTTTTTTCGTTATTGGAATCCAAGTAATCAAAAAAATCATAATGTTTGTTATTTGTGTCTTCGTACATATAGCATTGGATTGTCACACAGGTTGTATTGGGATTGTTATTTGACAACTGATGCGTTTGATTAAGTGTTGGGCTTATCCATGTTATATCGCCTTTTTTGAAATTCGCAATTGCAAAAGGGTTGACGAGGGGCTCTATTGAGGTCTCTATTGAGGGCGGTTTCACGTGACATAAAAAAGGGAATAATTTGACATTTATTTCTCCATGGAGAACCCTGATTACAGCATTAGCGTTTGCGTGGCTATGAATTGGGGAAAAATGTCCAGGGGGCCATATTTCCATTACGTAGGGGATTCCCGGTGACTCGCCGTTATTTTGTCCTAAAGTGATACGTAGATATGTCTCTTTTGGATTGGGGTTTTTGGGGTCGAATTCTGTGCTCTTTTTTTTGAGTGTTTCATGACACCATAGTCCGGGGGTTTTGATGCTGTATTCGATGGCATTGGAGAAATCGGCGAATTCATTGTCATCTAATTGAAATTTTTTTCCGGAAATACAGTCATATAATTTTTGAGATGTGAGAGAGAGATTGGATTTTGGCATGTATTTTTGAGTTGATATATCAGCCATTGTTAGTTCGTCGGTGTTTTTTATCTTAAGGGGGATTTTTTGAGTGATGGGGTCTTTTATTTGTTTGAATATATGTAAATTATCTGATTTTATTTTTATGAGAGATTCTAAGAATGTCTTTTCATCATGGGAGAACTTGTATTGAAATATGGATGTTTCTAATCTGGGTTCTCCCACGCCTATATAGATTTGTTGATTTTGAGAGTCTATACTCACCCAATAATATGCGCCTTTTTGATTTACTAATCCGGATTTATTATTTGGGTCTTTTTGTTCTGTATTATTTTTTGTTAGAGATATGAATTTTGATGTTAGAATTATACACAGATTGTTTTTCTTAGTGCTGTCATAAAGATATAATTTGATTTGTTTGTCATCTTGATTTATTTTATTCTTTATTTTTGTAAATGAGAACATTGGGATTATTTCTTTTGTTTGTTTGAATAAAAATACGCCTTGTCCTGGGATGATGAATTTCATTTTGGTTTTATATAAATTATAATAATATTTTTGTTTATGTTTGTTTATTTTTGTCAAGAAGGATTGGTTGATATATGTCTGGAGTTTATATTTTTTATTTATATTTTTGAAAATGGATTGATGAGAACCTTTCGTAGATTTTTTATGGCTTGGGGATATTTTATAGTTGTCAAAAAGGTTTGTTTGATAGATTTGGTTGTTTGACCGATTTGATAGATGTCCAGAAGGAATCATTGATAGACTTGTTTGATATACCTATTTTATAGATGTCCAGAAGGAATAATATTATGAATTGGATATTTTTATTTAATTATACTTTTTGAAAATAGATTGATGAGAACCTTTCGTAGAGTTATTAACATGGAAACCCTTATTCTATATAGAGGTGAACCCGGCTTCGCCGGGTCTTTCTACCAGAGATTCATTCGAATCCTTTTTAAAAGTCCCTAAAAATGGAGAACCTTATAAGGGAGATATGCAGAAATGAGTGACATAATGAGAAACGAGTAATGAATTGAAATCCCCTTTATAGACCCATTCGATAGGGCCATTAGATACACCCAATTGATAGGGCCATTCGATAGACCCATTTGATAGGGCCATTCGATAGGGCCATTAGATATACCCAATTGATAAGACCATTCGATAGACCCATTTGATAGGGCCATTAGATATACCCAATTGATAGGGCCATTGGCTATCAAAAGCGAGAACATATAACCTTTGGCCATAACATTTGGCGTGTGTTATATTGAAACCTCCTGTTGGGCCTCCTGATAGGCCTCCTGTTGGGCCTCTTGATAGGCCTCTTGATAGGCCTCTTGATAGGCCTCTTGATAGGCCTCCTGTTGGGCCTCTTGATAGGCCTCTTGATAGGCCTCTTGATAGGCCTCCTGTTGGGCCTCCTATATAGGTTCTCTGAATGGATAGAATAATATATATTTCCGTGTAGGGGTCAAGAAGAAATATTATAGAGAACCTGTGTCAGTGGTTCGATTGAGTCCTCTATTAAGAAGGGATAATATACTCGACCATGTCATATATTGCACATGACATGGATATAATGATGAGATTTTCATTATTTATAATGTTTTACAGAGAATTTTGATTAAATAGATATGCAGAAATGAGTGACATAATAAGAAATGGGTAACATAATAAGAAATGAATAATGTGTTCTCCATAGTGGGGAACCACTGGATGGCTCCTCCTGGGGTAGGTTCTCTGAATGGATGAAATAATATATCTTTATGACAAATCTTGTAGGGGTCAAGAAGAAATATTATAGAGAACCTGTGTCAATTGGGTTGTTTATTTAAGCCTCCGGGATGCCTCCAGGGTAGGTTCTCTGAATGGATGAAATAATATATCTTTATTAGAATTCTTGTAGGGTCAAGAAGAAATATTATAGAGAACCTGTGTCAATTGTGTGTTATTGAAATGTAAAGATATGGGATTATATGTGTCAAGAAGACATAATATACTCGACCATGTCATATTTAGCACATGACGGGGATATAATGATGGGGGATTTCATTATTTATAATGTTTTACAGAGAATTTTGATTAAATAAATATGCAGAAATGAGTGACATAATAAGAAATGGGTAACATAATAAGAAATGAATCCGGGGTAATCCTTGGGTAGGTTCTCTGAATGGATGAATTAATATAATTTTATGACAATTCTTATAGGGGTCAAGAAGAAATATTATAGAGAACATGTGTCAATTGGTTCTATTGAAACCTCCAGGATGGCCTCCAGGGTAGGTTCTCTGAATGGATGAATTAATATAATTTTATGACAATTCTTATAGGGGTCAAGAAGAAATATTATACTCGACCATGTCATATGGTGTACATGACATGGATATAATGAATATGATTTTATAATGTTTTACAGAGGATTTGGATAAAATAAATATGCAGAAATGAGTGACATAATAAGAAATAAATCCGGTATGATTCTATCTACGAGAAGTCCTCTTGATGAACCCATCGCTTGGTGTATGTTATCTCAATTGATGAAATAATATATCTTTATGACAATTCTTGTAGGGGTCAAGAAGAAATATTATAGAGAACCTGTGTCAATTGGGTTGTTTATTTAAACCTCCAGAGTGGTCTCCAGAGTGGTATATTGTATGGTATCGAATATGGTTAATATGATATAAATTTGAAATGCTTTTTTTCAAGTGAGGAAGTAGTATATAAAAGACGAAATGGAATCAAACCGAAAATTAACGAAGACCGTTGTTAAAAGTGGAGGAAGAAAAAAGAAATCAGTAACGAAAATTCAGAAAGAAGAAGTATCTGCGCCAATAGCGGGGCCTATAGAGAGAGGAACAGATGGAGGAACAGATAGAGGAACAGATGGAGGAACAGATGGTGTTGTTGAGAACGGAAATACGGCTCCTGAAATGCTCGGGGCTTCCCTTCCTTCTACCTGGAAACACTTCATTTCTAAGGATTCTCATTTCGCATTACATAATATTCCTATTCACAAAATGAATCACCCACATTATATTCATTTTCATATATTTTCCGTTTGGTTTTTATCTAATATGAATATTCCTATTCCTAACGATTTGGAACTACACTTTTCGCAATTTTTACATTTCCCCTTTTATTCCTCTCTCTTTCATATTCATAATAATCTCTCTCTCGA
>Ga0114978_10000927_pt1 | contig 24663 bp, 37 predicted proteins | sample S_140212_EF_Meta_FD_87027 | JGI IMG/M metagenome (GOLD analysis project Ga0114978, IMG submission 87027) | Freshwater microbial communities from Lake Simoncouche, Canada to study carbon cycling - S_140212_EF_MetaG | ecosystem: Environmental > Aquatic > Freshwater > Lake | place: Lake...
AAGACGCAACGAAATTTACATTTTTTCAAGCAACCAAAGGTAAAATGGAGAACTAAATTTAAGTTGATAGCTGCCGTTCCAACCTAAATTAACGCAGTTTTTAAGAGTTGGTCTAGCGGGGTCCTCGGCCACAAATTCGCTTTGGTCCCATTTTATCTGATCTAGTTCTATATCATCTATAGATATAGATTCGATGTTCAGCAACATATCTTTAACAATTTCAGTCTTGTCTTGAGATTCTACCACATCATCATCAGTTTTATTAAGTAGTTTAATCTCTAATAGATGTGGCGAGTCTTCTGCCACGGCCAAAGTAAATTCAGCGTATTCAACTACTCCTGTGTCAGCAGCTATAACAGCACAAGCCTGCTCTACTCCGTCAACTGACACAGAGTATGCAGGCTTTTTATCCCAATAAGAGCCACTGACTCCTATTCGGAATTTCAGCGTTTCACTATTACGCAGGAGTTGGTTCATTTTGCTTGGCAGCAGATTCCATCGCTTTCATCTGCGCTTCGACTGCGGCTTTGCCTTCAGGACTGTTGACATCCACACGCTTGAGGCCTTTACGCTCCAGCGCAGCCAAGTCGCCTTTGAATTCATAGTGACCAATGTGGTTCAGCAGTACACGACTGTCGGCCCAAATGTCTCCACCCATTGCTTGCCAACGACGGCAGAATGTCCAGTCTTCACTTAGATAGTGTCCACGCTCATCAATGATGGTATCAAAGATACTGAACATGAATGGTTCAAACTGTTTGCCTAGGCCAATGTCATCCACATACTTGCATTCCGGATGATGGTCGCACAGTTGTTTGTACACATGTTTCTTGAATAACAAGAAACCAGTACCCTGTGTGTCAACTTGAAAGATAGGACCTTCAATGCGGCCACCGTTCTTCAAATTGATAACATAATCAATTGGCAGAGATTTTTTAGGATACAGTCCACCAATAACATCCTTGTCGCAGGCAATCATGCCAAAGATAGATTCTGGTTCAAAACGGATATCAGCATCGATAAACATGAAATGAGTGGCTTGATCATTGGTCATCATCTTGGCGCACAGGTTATTACGGGCCCGAGTAACCAACGATTCGTTAACCATGGTGTCTAAACTCCAGTTCAGACCAATCTTAGCAGCCATCAAGGTAAATCGCAAGAAGCTGGTCATGGTTGGCTCGCTCACCATACCACCGTAGCAAGGAACAGCAAAGTGTACATGCACTTTACTAAAGTCAAACTGTTGACCTTGTTGTGATTGTGACGCAATTGTGGGCTGTCCTGGCACAGGCATGATAGCCTTGGTCAGTTTGGGTATTGGTGTTGCTGACGCCTTGGGGGCAATTTGTTTGGCGTTTACGGTTTTTTTGTCGCTCATTGATTTCTTTCTGGGTTAATTGATTATGCTTTATTTACTTCGACAACAATACCGCTGCCTAATAATTCTTCTGCTACTGATGCCAGTGCTGCGACGGTATCGTCGGACACAATCACTTCAGTGACACCTTCGTTTTTGACTAGTTTACTAACAGTAATTACTATTACTTCTTCTTGAATTTTGGCCATCGGGGCTCCTTGAGTATGCAAATATTTATTGTCACAGCACAGTCAGTTTATAAATTCCGGCCACGACCCCGGGTGCTATTAAATTTAAAAATGTTAAAATTGATTCATCTTTGGTGTAAAAATAACTAGAAGTAAACCAGAATCTGTTTTCCCTGAGATTTCTTTCACATCCTTTGGTCATTTTTACAATATCGCCCAAACCAGTCAAATAGTTGTATATGCTGGCTTTTGATTCAGCACCGATTGCCAATTCTTTAAAAACTACTTTGTGGGTGTATTCTGTGGCCGTTTTAACTATGCACTCTCCTCGATTAAGAGCCGCCACTGCCGCAGTGCCGCTGGGACGATGAAATTCAGTGACCGCAACTTTTTCAGGATCAGCAATGTTTAACAACAGTGATTCATCGTCTGCGTATATGGTCAAAAATGGTTCTTCTATTCGTATTTTAATCTGGCCTTCATGTTCGAGGACAATCTTTTTAAAATATTCCAGCTGTGACACATTAGCGCCAATTAGTCTACGATCGCGATGTACAGCCATTGCATATGAGCTGTTATAGCCGTGGCCATACTGATATGTATTGAGCATCTTTTGTCTAACCTCTAATTGTTCTGATATGTCACAATCGGATTTCATTGCAACGAGCCTGCATGCAGGCACATGAAAAACAATTTTATAAAGATACCGATTGAAGAACTTCTTCTTGGTATCTACTATCTTAGCTGTTGGATTTAAGTTGGTCAAGTACAATGTAGCCATTTTCGTCGATCATATTGGAACTGCTATTATACAGCACAAATTCAGAGTCTTTGATATCAAATTCAATTTTATCAGTATAATCAACTTTGATAGTACAGGCTTTGATATTTTCAAATAAGATTCGCTTGCTCAGTGGTACTTTGATTAATTCATTGATCTTTCGTGCCAAAGGCCTTGCGCCCATTTTGTTGTCGTAGCCTTGACTGATAATATAATCAGTTGCGGCCGGGGACAACAGAATTTTAATCTGTTTATCGCTCAGCAAGTCGTTCATTTCAACAATAAACTTTTCCACAATCTTGCGAATGCTGATCTGATCCAGTTTGTTAAACTTGATAACCGCATCTAGTCTGTTGCGAAACTCTGGTTTAAAAAAGTCTTTGACTGCTTTGTCATCTTCGCCGGACCGTTCCAAGCTGCGACCAAAGCCAATACTATTGCGTTCGTTGTCAGCAGATCCTAAATTACTGGTGAGAATAACCACGCTGTTGCGGCAGTCTGCCTTTTTGCCATTACTGCTGGTAACTATGCCTTCGTCCATGAGACTTAGCAAGATGTTGCTGACATCTGGGTGTGCTTTTTCAATCTCATCAAATAAAATAATACAATTGGGATTCTTTTCAACCTCACTGATCAGCAGACCGCCACCCAGATTACCATCATCATAGCCCACATAGCCGGGAGGTGCGCCGATCAGTTTGGCAATGCTGTGGCGTTCTTGATATTCGCTCATGTCGTAGCGCAACAGTTTCATGCCAAGATTCTCTGCCAGTAATTTTGCCAATTCGGTTTTGCCAGTGCCAGTAGGGCCCAAGAACAAAAAGCTGCCCACGGGTTTATTCAATGCTTTAAGGCCGGCCCGTGATACATAAATTTTATCCAATACTTCATCGACCGCAGTGTTTTGTCCGTACAGCTTGCCTTTGATGATACTGTCTAGATTACTTAGATTTTTGACTGCTTGATCATCCAACTGTTCCACGGGAATTTTGGTAAACTTGCTGATGGCATCAATGATGTGGCTCTTGCGCACCACAAAATCTTCAGTGGTGATTTTAAGTTTGGCACAAGCGGTATCAATTAAATCAATGGCCTTGTCCGGCAGTTTCTTGTCTGTTTGATAACGAACGCTGAGATCCACTGCGGCGTTGATTGCTTCGTCACTGATAAAGCCACCATGGAACTCTTCGAAGTGTTCTTTAAGACCTTGTAATATTTCTTTGGCCACTGCTGGAGTGGGTTCTTCAATGGTTAATCTATAGAAACGGCGCATCAGCGCACGATCCTTCTCAAAGCTCTGTGTGTATTCTTCCCAAGTAGTGGATGCAATAACTTTGATTTTGCCCTTGGTCAATGCTGGTTTAATCATGTTGGCAAAGTCGGGGCCTGAATTGCTGCCAGTGCCTGCACCCTGCATGGTGTGTGCTTCGTCGATGAATAGAATTGTTTTGCCCTTTTGATTCAATGCCTTGAGCACATCTTTAAGTTTTTCTTCAAATTCGCCGCGATACTTGCTGCCAGCCAACAGACTGCCAATATCCAAACTGTAGACTGTGTAGTCTTTGAGATATTCGGGCACTTGGCCGCCAACAATTTTAAGTGCAAGACCTTCGGCGATTGCAGTTTTGCCCACACCCGGGTCACCGACCATAAGGATGTTTGACTTGTTGCGCTTGGCCAAGACATGTGTAATTTCTTCTAGTTCAAGCTCTCTGCCAATGACTGGGTCAACTGTGCCTGCCAGTGCAATTTTGTTTAGATTCTCGCAGTATTCTGCCAGGATCTCATCCGACATATCGCGAACCTTTTTGTTTGTTTTTGGTTCTACATGAGTCTTATTCCAAAAATCAACCAATGTCTTACGATCTAATCCAAACTTGACCAGATAGTGTCGTGCATGACTCTTTTCTTCGCTCATGATGCTGAGATAAAGATCAATGGTCTGCATGTTTTTTCTGCCGCTGAACAGAACTTGCGTAAATGCACGATTAAACACTCGTTCCAGACTATGTGTTTTCTTGGGCACAATGTCATAGCCTTTGCTGACCAGATATGTTTGCTGGTCTAGATAACCTTCTACTTCAGAGATCAGCTTATCTGTGTCACAGCCAAACTTTGTAACAATGGAGTTGAATGGTGCGTGTGTCAACATGGCCAGCACCAGATGCTCTAAAGTAACATACTCATGATTTTTCTCTGCGGCTTTGAGCGTGGCACTTTCGATAATTGACTGGATTTCTGGATTTGTTTCTAGCATAAAATATTTACCGTTGAGTTGTGATTGATTGAATTAATTGTAAATTATCTTCAGATAAGTCGGTCGGTATTGTTACTGTTATTCGAACAAATAAACTGCCTTTGATATCTTGTTGAAATCCCCATAGGCCTTCTCCTGATATTTTTAGCTTGGTGCCAGGCTGACAATACTGCGGGGTTTGGATAACAAATTGTTTTCCATCTAGTCCCATGATCGTCTGCTCACTTCCTAGTATAGCTTGAAAACAGTCTATTGTCAAGCCAACCACCAGGTCTAGTCCACTGATTTGGTAACTTGGATGTGAAATAACATTAACAGTAATGTACAAATCACCTTTGGGTAAATTGCCAAACATGTTGTCACCCAGGCCCGAATACTTGATGGTTGTGCCACTGGTAATGCCTCTGGGTATATTGATATCGATGGTCTGACGAGCCCCATCGGTAGTTTTAATACTCAGCGTTTTTTGTTGCGGTGTTAAAGTTTCTTGCAAGCCAATATTAATTTCAGCCCTAATGTCTTTGTTGCGGCGTTGTGACTGCTGCATATGACCAAAAGGATTAAATCCAAATTGATTGAATATATCGTTTAAGTTGGGATTACCGCCATTGAAGTCAAAGTGGAATCCGCGGGGCTGTGGAGTATCGTGCGCTGCCCGTTTTTCTGGATCACCGACGATATCATATGCAGCTTGTAGGTCTTGAAATTTGGCAGTGTCTCCTCCACGATCAGGATGATGCACTGAGGCTAACTTTCGATAAGCCTTTTTTATTTCGTCTGGCGTTGCCGAAGGTGCCACACCCAATACTTCATATGGATTCATTAGATATATTATATATTGAAAAAAGGCAGTAGTCAACTGCCTTTTGCGGAACAAAGTAAATTAATTACTTTTTCTTTTTATCTTCGGGCACTTTGTCGCCTTCTACCTTTTTATGGACTTTGATTTTCTTACAATTTTGAACTTGCTTACCGGTGTTTTTATCCATGACTGGTTTGCCAGTGGCATCCATTTTTGGTGAACAAATTTCTTTAATTTCGGCGGCTGCATGGGCTGTGCCAACTAATATCAAACTTGTTGCTAGTGCTAATAATAATTTCATTTTATACTCCTTTTTAAATTTCAGGCTGATTAAACTCTGGTACAACTTTCTTACCGCTGGCTGTTGTTGCTATTGGGGTTGTTCCCCAACTTGGTGCTGGGGTAAAACTTGATGCAGGCGCTGCCGTTCCAAATCCTGAACTACCAGCAAAGCCTGCGCTTGGTGCTGGAGAACCGAATCCCCCCGGTGCTGCACTGAATCCTGATTGAGGTTGGCCAAATGTTGAAGGCCCGCTTGCAAATCCTGTTGTTGGTGTTTGTGCTCCGCCATTGTTTGCCCCACTTAGTTTTTCTTGTGTGCGACCAAATGCCGCAATACCCAATACTGCACCCATGGCAATGTGGAATAAGCCGGCGCCTTGTAGTGTCAACGGATTCCACTGGGTTATCGGTGAGTGTGTTAGGGTTTGTAATAAACTCCACAAGATTGGAAATACAACCATGTCCATGGTACAGACAACCATGTACATCCAACCCATCATTGGACGCCACTTGCTGTTCATCCAATCTTCTTTTTTCTTTTCGCTTGCACTTTTTAGTTCTTGATTCATTTTGCTGCCTTTTCGAAAATATTTTTTTGTATTTTGTACCAATCATTCCACGCATCGACTTTGACTGCACATTCATAATATGTGGTATAGTTGATGGTGACTGTTTTAGATACTTCGCTTAGTTTGGGATCCTGCGATAGTTGCTGCAATGCAGGACACGGTTGTGTTGCAATTGAACCCGGACTGTCAGGGAATTTTGCAGAGACCGGCACCGTTGTGCTACAGGCCTGCAATAGTACTACTGATAGTAATAATAGATATTTCATTTCTTAGCCTCAACTGGAGTAGCAGAGTCATTGTGTGCTTTGACAAATTCTTTTGGAATAACACAGGTATTGTCGTATTTGACAACTTCTCGATCAATATACTGAACAACATCTTGACCACGCCGTTGAATAACTTCGGTCTTCTTGACAACTCGTTCTACAATTTTTACAGTTTCTTTTTTGCTTTCAACTTCAGCTGCAGCCAATTTAGCTTCTACTTCTTTTACTTTCTCACGCCAAATCATTTCAGTAGCGTAGCCACCTTTAAAGTACACGCCAGCCAACAGCACAACTATGCTGCCAATTTGCAATGCTTTATAGTATGGTGCCAATGGCGGGAAAAATTGTAAAATCTTATTAAGAAAGAAACAGAATAAAACTGTGCCAACGATGCCAGTTATTAATACCGCATTAACTATAAATTGTAAAAAACTATCCGAAAAGAAATGCAGTAACCACATATTATAATCCTAGTACATGCAGAGCATGATTATAGTGTTTAATACGATCTTCAAGTCCAATGGTACCGCCATTAATTCGTTTGGTTAAAGTGACAATATCACCTTTATCGGCCCATTGATTTAAATTATTTGCTTCCCAGAACCATGCAGCACTTTGCACACAGCCTTCAAATGTTGTCAAATGTTCGCTGGCTTCTTCCACTGACTGTTCTGTGCTTTCAGCAAATCGAGTATAGTTATCTTTGCCTGTTAACTGAATAAGACCTCGACCACAGTAACGATAACCATCGCCACTGGCTTCATTGCCGTTGCCCATGCGATTAGCATAAACTCTATTAGCAATCATTTCACCTTTGCCTGCATACTGCTGTGCTAATTCATCTGTGGGGAAATACTTGGCAAAAGTCTTGCGCAGACTGGCTGCCCTATAATTTAAATTTTCTTTGATAAATTTAAATCCACCGCTTTCATGAGCGCATTGAGCAACAAACGCTGCAATTCTCTGCGGAGTATTGATATCGTAGTCTGGCAGTATCTGCTCTAGTGCTTCGTACCAACTATCAATATTAGGATTTCCTGGAACCATTTCTTCCAGTTGTGCCAGTGTTAAACCAAAATTATTTGACATTTTTATGTGCTCCATTGATTTTAGACGGACCACCTTGTGTGTTAGCGGCTATGCTAAACATGATTGCTGGCCGCGCCTCAATTTGCTTTTGAGATTTTACGGTCTGCTGGCTGTTCAATTGCAGTTTGGTCATTGATAATCCTATCTTAATGTATTTAGTTTGAGCTTGGCTATTTCCTTGTCGGCGATAATATGCTTAGTTAATAATAATTCACACCATCTATCCATTTGCGACTCTGACAGATGCGGATACGCTCGACCTTGAATGCTGATAGTTAAATTATTGATATGTCCCATACGGTCTAGCATTGAGTCAAACTCATTGATTTGCCAGTCTGCTAAATTAGTAACTTGATAGTGCTGTGTTGTGGAATATAGTGTGTCGTATGTGTTGTATTTTTTTATAACAAACCCCGAGTACAGCATAAACTCTGTCATATAACTGGGTGTATTTACATTGGTGCAAAAGAATTCAAAGAAGCCAGGAATATAATTAATCATATCTTTGACTGTTTCCGTATGAAACATGAACGGAACACCACCTGGACCTATTACTTTAGGCAGTTCTATATCAAAATACTTTTCAATTGACAGTTGTGCAGGTCGAAATACTGGAATGGTGGGAAAGCTGGTAAATTTAACTCGACCCTCGTCATCGAATAATCTCTCCCAATCGAGCGTTTGCACAAACCAAGTTTTAGCATCCAAGCACATGCTCCATTCAGAATCTGCTATGTTTGCTGCGCACAGTTTATATAGTTGCTGACTACTCCACCCATCCAGTGTTGGGTCAACGCCAAAGGCGCTTCGATGAATTATATTGACTTTGTTGTGGTTTATACCCCACCACAGAGGGTCTATTAGATCGCAGAGGCTGCTGTCGTCATTGACTACTATGTAGATATTTTTTATTTTTAAATGATCTATGTATAAACTAATAGATCTAGCTTGCAGCTCTAGTAGATAGAGCTCGGGCTCAAATACCACAGTAATTAAATCAATTAATTGATGCCGGCTGCTGCTCTGAGACTCTCGGTCCATGAATTGACTGGTGCTTTACGCTGAGTTGAAACTCCTGCTGCGGCCTTCATTGCATCTAATTCTTTGTCACCAAATTTTGATCGATAGGATTGCGGAGTCATTGGTATGATATCAGCAATGTTATCGCTGGTAATATCGTGTTCACGGCTGTTTTTTCTATATTGGAATTTCCAGTCTGACAGATCAGTGTCAGTGAGATTCATTATGTCTGACATCAATTGATATATGTACTTGGCCGCGGCCGGATCTCTTTCTAATTCAGCGAATACCAAATATTGTCCGTCATCTAATTCTCCCGAACTGATATCCGCATCTAGAATCCAATCGTAGCCGCGCTCAATGAAATTCATAAGATCTCTGGCTGGCTCTTTGCCGTCAACCTTAAAACTAAGCACAATAATGTCAGCATCGCTGCCCATTTTGCTTTTAAACTCATCCACATGAAGTTTATTGTGGACCAGACGATCCAGGTCTCCTTGTTCAAGGCCTTCAGAAAGCGGGAGTTTGTGCTGGTTCATTTTGTTGTCCATCCGGAGTTTTATAAACATCGTCGTCTAATCCTTGTTCGTAGGCCGATTCGATATCTTCTGTATCTAGGGTTTCGCTTTCCAACTCAATACTACCTTGCTGAATATCAGTCATCAGCTTCTTGGGCATGGTAATAGTAACCATCCAAACCGGAGTAGATACCTGTTTTGGAACTTTAGTACCCGCTTTGAAATCATCCGGAGTTTTAACATCAATTGGATACTCTAATACATCTTCCCAATACTCGACTTCGCAGCCGTAATTTAACAATCGTTCACCGCCACTGGGATCGGGCATTTTACGATAAGGAAACATCCAAGTGCAGGTTATAAAATATTTCTCGTATACTGGACCTTCGACCAGTTCGCCCAACTTCCAATGTTTAAAACTGTATAGGTCTAGTTCATCCAACACACGCTCATAGTCTAATAGTGTTTCTAAACTACTATCAGTCATGTAGATGTCTTTAATGTTACTGAGAATGTCTTTAATATTTGCGGGCATATAATTATTTAGCTCAAACTTCTTATAGCGATGTATCTGCTCTGCGCAATCCGGCTAAAAATTCATCTGTCTTGCTGGTTTTTATGCCGGTTATTTGTAGCGTAGCTCTGGGCGCATGTCCTGCGTTTGCAGTGCAATGCGGTACATTTTTCCAGTCAAAAGTAGTAACACAGCCCGCCTGCCAGCCTTGCCAAGTATAGTTTCCATAGTTCCAGAAATGCCCTTGCTGCCAATCTGTCAACTGTACAAAGTAGCGTACCACTCGATCGGGGTCGGCGGGCATCCACTTTTCCAGCTTGTCCAAATGTAAATTCCATACCTGTCCAGGATACTGTACATGTATGCGACACATTGAATCTTCTAGTGCAAATTGATCTGCCAGTTGCTGGAATACTGAAGCTACTGCATAATTCAAATTTGACACCACATAGTCTTTATTCATGCCGTAGCTTTCAAGATCGTATTCTTCCCGATCATGTTCCTCACTGGTACGAACTTTGGAATCGTTAGGTCGGCCTCGAGTACGCCAAGTCACGGGCCGACTGGCAGCAATGGCCGCGGCCAGCTCAGCGGACCAATTTGGAGTCACATGGCCCAGCAGTTGTACTGTGTCCCATCGTGGATCTATAGTATGTGTATCGAAATGATATTCGCTACGCTGTTTAGTTAATTCCCAATTGCTTTTCATATGACCTTTACTGTTATGTCTGATGCAATGTAGTCTTGATAATATTCTGTTGCTGGAACCTGAATACCAATGGTTCTGGCCAACTGTCTGTTGGTTTCTACCAATTGAGCTGGGTAGTCTCTTGCGGCCTGCCTGTTGCCACGATTTTCTCGCGCAATTGCTGCTGACATTTCGCGCAGATCTCGATAGTGGTCTCTGTATAATGGATATGTGATTTTGAACTCTCCACATTTGACCCACCATCCTAGACAAGCATCATCACTGCGATCTATCAACACAATGGGACAATCAGGCCAGGTTTTTTTAATATAGTCGATATGATATCCAAATACATGGCTTTTAATGATACGCACACCTGTGCCAGAAAATGGTGCATCAAATTCTGCTTCGTTCTGTTCTTTTGTGTATTGATCCAGGTGTTCAAAATGATCGCCAAATTCCATGGCCGGTCCCCAATACACCCCCATGTGTAACAATTCCATTGTGCCCGAGGCATCATGGCGGTATGTTCTGGCCTCCGAGTAATCAGTACTGTCCACATCTGCGCTGTAGTAAATGTTTTTAACTACAGAACTCCATTTAGAGCCCGGGGCTCCACTTACAAAAATATATTTCATTCTGGTTTGATCCGTCGAGCAACTGGTTGCCAGGTCTGTTGTAGTCGTGCCATACTGGCTCTTACTCCAGCAGGTGAATGTTCTGCAGGGGTTGTGTACATCATGTTTTCTTTAAACTTGGCCGCAGCTTCTGCTGATCGAATAGCAGGAACAAAATTATCGTGATACCATGTTTGTATTTCTTGAGGAGTGCCAGGCGGCAACGTTATATTCCAACAGCCATGAATACTCAGTCCCGGAGCAGCCTTGCTCATCAGCGGAATATTTTCTAATCCTGCCAGTGGTTGAGTATCAGCAATTCCGATGAATTTGAGTTTGCCTGCTTTGACCAGCGGGTATCCCACGGCCACAGGAGTCACCCCAAATTCCACATGTCCTCCCATAACATCCAACAAGGCCTGTGCAGGACCTTTGTACATGACTGTTTGCAGGTTGTCGCTGCCCGGCACACTTACTTTGTCCACAAGATATTCCACTGCCAGTTTGTGACCGCCACCGCCTATTGCCACTGACATTTTTTGTCGATTGCGAATGGCTGCAACAAATTCTTCCGGTGTATTGATCTTACTGCTGGGATGTGCCCAAAATGCCAAAGGACTACGAGCAATGTTAGCAACAGGTTCTAGATCCATGGGATTGTACTTGATCATGTTGGGATACCAGATTTCGGGTGTGACCCAGTTTGACTGGCAAGCTGGCACACTAATAGTATGTCCGTCCCGCGGCACTGTCACAAAGTGATTGATAGCAATGTTGCCATCTGCGCCTGGGCGATGTTCTGCTTTGAATACTGCACCTGTCTTTCTTTCTACAATGTCGGCCACAATGCGGAACGATATTTCGTTGCCAGCACCCGGCCCATTGGGGTAGATAACTGTGATAGGTTTGGTGGGTTGCCAAGCCAACGCCAGAATTGGCACTAATGCTAGTGCAATTAAAAGTTTTTTCATATTAGGTTTCCTTATTTTTGACTGGGTAGTATTTTGTGTAAATACTTATAGAAAATTCAAAAGCGAATAAAATTTCTATGCTTTTGTAAATTTATTTATCAAATACGGAAAAAACTCAATGAATACGAAAATTTTTAAGCTAATTACAAAAAATTTACAGGATGCGTTTAATTTACCAAAGTATCAGAACATTGTCATAGATGAAAATACTACAGTGGATAAATTACCATGGACTCCTGCTCGCTATAGCAAATTCAAAAATACAGTAGAAGCAGAACTAAGTCTACCCTGTGACTATGTTGGTACTTTAGGGGAAATTGTTGACGATCTAAGCGAACGATATATTCTAAGATTTTTTAGTGAAATTTGGAAACCGCGCACTGGCGATTATGAGCACACCGGCTGGGAGTTGGCCGAGGAGGTTAATAAACTAAATCCTAAAAATGTGTTGGATGTGGGTTGCGGTTACCACCCATTCAAGGGCCGTATTCAAAATTTAATTGGCATTGATCCATATAATAACTGTGCTGATTACGAAGTAGATATTTTAGATTACAAAGTTAAACCCGGATCACACGATGTTATCATTGCTTTGGGATCTATTAACTTTAACAGTCGAGATGAAATTGAAGCACGATTCTCCCACTGTGTTGATTTACTTGCGGTTGGTGGAAAATTCTTTTTACGGGCAAATCCTGGTATTACTCATAAAACGGGCCCGTATGTGGAAATTTTTAATTGGACATTTGAAGTAGTAAATGAATTTGCTGAAAAGTATAATCTTAAATTAGAAACATTTAAGCGTGACGCCAACGAGCGTTTGTACTTTGTTTATACCAAATTATGATACTACCTGATTTTATTTTACAGTCTAGAGTAAATGAAATTTGGAATTATTCCGGAATGGATAATCGAAGTGATTGTTTAGATAAGAAACATTTTGATAATTACCCGTATCTAGTAAATTATCGACATAATTCTCGCGGATTTCGAGATGCAGAATGGCCAGAGCTAATCGAGTTTATTGACTCTGTATGGTGTGTCGGTGATAGCTTCACAGCGGGTGTAGGTGTGCCATATAATCATACTTGGCCAGCTGTGCTTAAATCTGTTAGTAAGAAAAATACAATTAATGTTAGTATGGACGGAGCCAGTAACGACTGGATTTCTAGAAAAACATTAAGGATTCTAGACGTAGTATCCCCCAAAAATATAGTTATTCAGTGGTCATATTTTAATAGGGTAGAGATCGACGACACAACATTGCTAGACGAAGATCGAAGAAAACATTTTCACTATAATGAATTATCGCTAAGACACAAATTTGATAATTTTAAGAAAAATTTTTCATTGGTAGAATCTGCAAAGTTAAAAACAAATATAATACATTCTTTTGTACCACGCGCAAGTTCACTATCACTAATGAATGTAAATTACATATGGAATGGTTTAAAAAGTGTTAATTGGCCTAAACATCCGCCTAAGACCCGCAAAGATCTACACAGTCTTGAACCTTTTATAATCAATGAGTTAATTGCCGTTGATCAATTTGAGTATATTGAAATATATTCAGAGTATTGTGAGTTATTACGCAATGCAAATATAATCAACTACATCCAAATTGACCGGGCCCGAGATGGACATCATTACGATATTAAAACAGCAACTAACATAGTAGACGAAATTCTTCCGCTACTTGAGTAAATTTTGAGTTTTCTAATAGACTTGTTTGATCTATTACCTGAGTTTAATACTTATACCTGCAAATTGTGAATTAAAGCTACTGATTCTGAATGCGTTAGCCTGTTAAATATTGTTGTGGACCAGGATGTTAGTCGGTCTGCTAACAAACTCAAGTTCGCGTTCTAATCAGGAGAACACATATTGTCAAAGAGAAATAGAAAATTCTACCAGCCTGAAGCTGTAGAAAACAATGTAGTAAGTCTAAACACATATTACAACAATAGAAAACGCCAAGTTCATCTTCTACCCAAAACTCTAAACCAAGAAACATATATTAACTTACTAACGGACCCCAGCAAGATTATTGTCTTTGCCACAGGTCCTGCTGGTACTGGTAAGACCATGTTGGCCATGTTGGCCGGTATTAAGGCGTTCAAAGACGGGTCAGTTTCTAAAATTGTATTAACTAGACCTGCTGTGGGTGTTGACGATGAAAAGCATGGTTTCCTTCCGGGAGACTTGAATCAAAAAATGGAACCGTGGACTAGGCCATTATTCGATGTGCTTGCTGAATACTATGACCGCAAGGACATAGCTCGAATGCTAGATGAACAAATTATTGAGATATCTCCCCTGGCATTCATGCGTGGACGGACATTTAAAAACTCGTGGATCATAGCAGATGAAATGCAAAATGCCACGCCAAATCAAATGAAAATGCTGTTAACACGAATTGGCGAAAATAGCAAGATGGTGGTCACTGGTGACACTCGTCAAGCAGATCGTGCAGATCCCGACAACGGACTACTGGACTTCAAAGCACTGGTCGACGCATACAAAAATGCAAAATATGTTGACGGTGTTGAGTTGACTGGCAAGGATATACAGCGTCATAATGCTGTGATTGAAATACTTAAAATCTATAAGGAAATTTGATACGGTGAGCAGTAGTCGATCGTAAATATAATATGATCGACTACTCCCATATACGCAGTGTGCATCTAGAAATAAGCACACGATGTAATGCAGCTTGCCCGCTGTGTCCTAGAAATTTATCGGGCTACGACAGTGAGCTTGGCTATCCCATACACGATATGTCACTGGTCGAAGCACAACATATTTTTCCTGTGTCATTTCTGCAACAACTTACCAACATACTGATCAACGGTAACTTTGGAGATTTTGTCACAGCCCGAGATGGCCTTGCTATTGTAAAATACTTTGCGGAATCAAATCCTGCCATAAAAATTTCAATATCCACCAACGCCAGTGCCAAGCCGAATATTTGGTCAGAGTTGGGCCAACTGCCTGGCGTATCAATAGGTTTTGATATTGACGGCCTTGAAGATACTCACAACTTATATCGTTGTAATACAAACTGGAACTTGGTTATCGACAATGCCAAAAAGTTTATTGCAGCTGGCGGAACAGCAGTATGGCGAATGATTAAATTTTCGCACAACCAACATCAAATTGAGTTGTGTAGAAAAATGAGCGAGGATTTGGGATTTAGTAGATTTGATCTATTAGACGACGGCAGAGATTCTGGACCAGTTTATGATCGTGCTGGTGACTATCTGTACAAGTTGGGGGATGATCCCAATTTTAAAGACATAGAATACCCATTGCGAATCGAAAAATGGCATAGTTGGTCTGAGAACGGTAGTCGACCAGAATATCGAGTGGAACAGTATAAAACTATACCAATTAAGCAAACAGTCGATTGCTATTCAATAAAAAACAAAGAGATCTATGTAACTGCCACTGGAGAAGTGTATCCTTGTTGCTGGTTGGGATTTTATCCTAAACAAGAATATCAACACACTTGGCAACAAGACAATATGTTTTTAAAAGACATGGTGATCAATAATAATGCTCTAGACACCAGCGTCCAAGAATCTATCGAATGGTTCAACGCTGTAGAACGCAGCTGGAATAAAAAAGCCTACACAGAAGGTAGGCTTTTTAAGTGCGACGAATACTGCGGTCACTGATCAATGACCATACTATAAATCTCCTTCCAGTTCTTAACTACTGGATAGGTGCAAAGGTGATGCATATTATGTCCGTGCTCGATCAGAATAGATTTTAGACCCATGGCGTGACCGACATCTGCATTTTCAGGCTTGTCTTCAATCCACCATAAGCCACTATCTTTGTAGAGAGCCAATGCATCGTCTTTGTCTGCACCTGTATCTAAACAGATAACTGATTCAATAGCATTGCCGAATAGTTTACGGAGATTCATTTCACGCAGTTTGCCTGCGTTCTTGTCTAGGCTTAGACTTGTAATAACACGAAACATACAACCATGCTCTTCGTGCAATCGTTTAACATAATATGCACTGTCACGAAGTGCAGGGAGGAATCCTATGGCTGCTGACTCGTTGAAAGTCTTTACAACTTTCTTTGAATCTTTTTCTTCTAGCTCGTTGTAGTGATGATGCAGATAATAGCTTTTCTTATTATCAGCTGTCAGAGTGTAACCACGCTCTTGCATCCAAACTGAGAATGCCCATTCCCAATCTAACAAAACGCCATCAGCATCGGTGAGTATAAGTTTATTTTTCATACTAAATTGTAGCATGAATACAAATAATCGTCAACGATTGTTTCGTTTAACGAAACTGGTCACTGCATCAATTTGACTTTCTAACCTATTAACTTTGCGCTGTAGGGTTGCAATTGTGATAGCCTGTTGAGTATTTTGATTGGCCAAATGTCCAAACTGTTCGCGCCAAGTTTTCATTTCCTTCTCGTGACCCAATAAGCTGGGGCGAGGAGGAGCATTTGGATCAACTTCCCGTTTTTTCTTCTTCGCTAGATACATTGACTTCATTGTTACTCTCCGGATATAATTGTGCTATCAGCGGGTTTATATATTTTGGATAACCCTCTTGGTAGTGGGCCAATAAGCCAGGAAAGTCTTGATTATCATTCCAGCCATTTTTAGTAACTTGTTGTTGACTCAAGTTTAAAATAACTTTGGCTCCGAGACTGTCCTTGGGCTTTAAACCTCTAGTAATATTTATAGATTCATCATAGTCAACATTGTCTAGATCGGTCATGTACCCAGCTTCTTTAGTACGCTTGGGGTCTTTCGGCTTCAAATAGTAAAATGCCAATAGGTAAATGTCTTTATGCTTCAATTTGATTTCCTTTTTTGCTTACCATCGTATTTTTTAATATTTTCTTCCCACGTGATAATTTGTAAATTTTCTTTTGAACTTATTTGCTCGATAGGAATTCCTTGTTCAAACCCCAATCTAACGCTAATTATATGATCGATCTGATGTGCTCCTGTCACTCCGCATTTGCCCATCGGCAAATTATTAGGATTAAGTTCTACTTTATGCTGCTCGTAACATTTTCTAGTTCTAACTGAAACTCTATTTCTATATTTTCTAAAATCTGAATATGCAACATCTTCTCGCGCCAATATTTCAGGCGGTTCTTGTTTCTTAATACCTTTATTCCACGGAATTTGCGAATTTTTTAATCCTTTATTCCAAGATGATCTGTCCCTGTATGTATGTAACTGCCTGGCATGCTCTATTGTTTTTTCAGTGACTGCCCGCTTACCAGTATCCCACTGCTCTTTAAGAGATTGTGATTGGATTAATTTTCTTTCGGTAGATAACTGCCGGCCCTTTAATGCTGCTGAAGTTTTTAAGCCTATCTTTTGCTTAACTATCGGGCACTGTGATGCACTTTTGTTGCAGCAAGGTAATTTTTTATAATTTAGATAGGTCGCATCTAACCCGCAATTTCTGTGACATAACATAATATAAGTCTCCTTATATTACTTATGTCAACTCCACAATAGTTGCTGCTTATGCTTCAATTTGACCAAGTTCAACTATTGTAGCACTCAAATTGATCTCTGGATCACCTGCTAAACTGTGATTGATCATACCCTTGCGAATAACCAGAATAGCTTCATCTTGTCCTTCATCCGTTTTGCTCCACAGATCCAAATTGTCATACATCCAACGAAAGATTTCATCCATTTCTTCTGGACGAGCTTGCTCACATAATAGCTTACGGGCTTCTTTAATTTTTCTTCGCTTGAACAAATCAACCATCACTAGTTTGTAATCTTGTGTACTGGAATCAGTATCTTTTGGATTCAACAATACCCCATTCTTGCTGTTGCTTTGCAGTAAATTCAAACACTTACGCAGATCCGGATAAGTTGCAGCCACATAACTGGCCAACACTTCTGGCTCGTAAGTGACATTTTCAGTGGCCAACACTGTGGCAGCTCTGGTAAAGAACTCAACTTGGTCTGTTTTATTAATGTGCAGTTCAGTACACCGACTCTTGAGTGGAGTAATAACTTTATGTACCAAATTACAGGTTAGAATAAATCTGGCTTGTGCAGCATAAGTTTCCATAAGTCCGCGCAGCAAGCCCTGAGCATTGGGACTGAGATAGTCTGCTTCGTCCAGCAGCACAATCTTCAAATGACCAAACGGCAGTGTGCTGACAAATCCTTCAATCTTAGTCTTGAGAAAGTCTACACCGTTGTCTCGGCTGGCGTTGACTTGAAGAAAGTCGTAACTGTCAATACCCAATTGATTGACCAGTATCTTGGCCAATGTGGTTTTGCCTGTGCCGGCTGGCCCATGTAACAATAGATGAGGGATGTGTCCATCCTTGATCCATTCTTCGACTTGTTCTTTGACACTGTTGTCAGTGAACACATATCCATCGACATCTTTAGGCCGATATTTTTCTGTCCAAAGTTCTTTCATTAGTATCTACTTCCTTGTTGTCCTGGTTCGTTACTGTCGGTACACACTAGTGTATGATCTGTTGCTCGAGGGCAGCGTTTATTACCGCAATCTGGGCACACAATAAATGTATTCATTGTGCGGGGTAAAAGTGTGCTCGGGTCAATTTGTTGTTCCAAACATTTATAACACCCGCATGGCGCACCATCTGGTGGCACGGCTGGAAGACTTGTACCGGATTGTGCCAGTGCTACTCGTTTGCGTAAACTACTGCTGCTGAAACTGTGATCTCGCTTATTAAAAATACATGCGATGCCGCGATCTGCACAGATTTTTTTGCCGGTAAATTCTTTGTCTGCATACTCTACTCCCAGTATTCTAACATCTACGGGTAAAATAAGCAAGAGATCTTCAAGATCTTTTTCAGTCTGATAAACCACAACTTCGTCCACATTACGATTGGTACTAAGTTGGATCTGTCGCTCTACAATAGATTGTACTGGCGGATTTTTTGTATCGGGCCTATCAATGGTAGGGTCTGTTTGTAGTGCAGCAATTAGGTAGTCACAGTGATTTTTAGCTTCGGCCAACATGGCAATATGGCCAGCATGAAGTAGATCAAAAGTACTAAAGGTAATGCCAATTTTTTTACCTTCTCTCTTTAGTTCTTGTATTTTATTAAAAATCATAATACTCGACCCAAACCTAACCAGATCAATTGATCGAGTTCAGTCTGATAATCTTTACCAAGTCTACGATTTTCGTAAATGACTTGCAAAAGTTCTTTGCCGTCACCAAACTCACTTGTTCCAGCGCCACGACTTTCTAATTCATCTATTAGATCCTCGGTGTCAAAATCGCTCAAGTCAACATCTACTTCGACTTCTTTGTACATGGTTTTATACATTATACCAGCTCCTCTACAATACCCAATACTTCGGCAAAAATAAAACAGGCGCCAGCTACTATAAAATTACCCGACATTAAAAACATTCCTGCCGCAATGCGGATTATGCTCTTGGCAAGGCTTACATAAAAGTGCCCGCGACTCGTGTCTTTTGGTTGAATTTCCATAATTGATTATCTCCAAGTTTAATGTATTATAATTGAAGTTGCAAAAATATGCAACTCAATTGAACGAACTGATTATTGTTCGGCCCAGTTTACTCGAGTTTTGCGTTCGGCTGGTACCGCTGTGGAGAACATATCGTCAGCGCCGGGTTCTTCATCACTGACCATCATAATACCACTGGCATCTACTCTTCGAATCGTAAATTCAATACCATCGATTTCAACTTCTACCCCACGAGTCCAGCGACCGTGTTCGATTAAGATCCACTGTCCCACTGTGACATCTGTCTGCTCGGGCCCCACTGCATATATCTTGGCCCAACGAGGACGAATGCCTTCTGTTGTGCCATCGTCGCCTAGCAGTATAATACCACTGCTTAGTGAGCGACCTCTAAAGTTCATGTCCGTGACAATTACATGATCTTTTAAAGGAATCAAACTTTTGATTTTATTTGTAAACTTGAATTTAATTTTTTGATCGAACGGATTTGATATTGCCATTTTAGATTCTTCTGATTGTTCTGGTTGATGATGGTGGTGGTTCAACTAAGTCGATGTTGACTGAGTTTGCTAGACTGCCTCGCAGGTCGCCACTGGTCGGAGTGGGCAACGGTTGAGGAATATTTTCTGGTGCCACTTGCTGTTGTATTTCTTGTTGTACAGCCTCTTGTGCTTGCTTACGCTTATTAGGATTGTACTTGACAACCGGATCTATTTGTCTACTATAGTGATCTTTCATTATTTCATTCCTTGATTTAATTATTTCCCCAGAACGCGATACTTGATCGCCTCTGGCATTTACCTGCATATTGCCCACAGCCACAGACTTCTCATTGAGAATTCGCATTTGATCTATGTTGACCTGTAATCCTTGTGCAGTCTGATATATATTTTTAGCCATTACTGTTCCTCACATGTTTATTTAAGGAATTCTGCGATATCTAAATCATAGTATAAACTGTCAATCCTGTGTACACCAATCAAATATAAAATATAGCTGGCCACGCTACTACCACGGCCCACACCCCATACAATATTATTTTTACGCAGAGTATCTACCAAATATTTCATAAAACGCAGTAGATCAAATAGATCTCGTTCTTGATATAGAATAAGTTCCTGCCCAACTCTTTGCAATTCCTCTGTGGTTTTACATTGCCCCAGCACCCATTCAGCAATGTCCAATTCTCGGTAGTTGTTGGGCATGTGCCATTCTTGCTGAAGAGTTTCATGGAATTCTTCTAAGCTGACAGCCGGCGGCGTATACTGTTGTAGTTTAGGAAAGTCCACATAAAGTTGTTCCACGCTGCGATTATATTGCCGCGGCGACTCTACCAAAAATCTAGTCAAATCTAGGTCGGGCTTTTCGTAAAGCATGGTACATAGTTCATCCGCGGATGTGTAGCACTGACCGTATTTGTCGTAGTTCATTTTATATCGATAATACCCGAAAACTTATCGTTTTTATTCAGCATGTCTTCGAGAATTTTCTGTTGGCGTCTTGTGATCTCAACTTGATAATCTTCCATGATCATTTGCACCTGCTGCACCATTTGTGTTTGTCCGTATCGATATGCATGATTAAGCCGAGTGATTAATTCGCTGTGCTTTTTTTGTAGTTCAATATCTGACATTTCAGACAAATTTGGTGCCAATGGATGCATTATGCTGTGTCCTTGGTTTCAATTCCCAGCAGTATTTCTAATCGTTCTCGAGCCATAAAAATTCTGCCTTCGCACATAAATTCATATACTTCATAAAACTGGCGCCATTGCTCATCAGTCATAGTTCACCTGCCGTACTTAAATCAATTTGCATAAAAGAAAACTCCTAATTTAATACATTATACAGTATTTAGATTAGGAGATCAAGAGATTTTAAAAATTAACCGACTCTATACCAAGCGTTGGTTACCGAATGATAAATCCAAGTTCCGCCCTGACTGCTGTTGGCAGTGGTCCAAGCACCATTACATGTTTGGCTTCCGCTGCCCGCCTGAGTTAGTGTGGTTGTGGTATTGGCAAATGCCAATTGAATAATTTGTCCACTACTTGGTGTGGCTGGCATGATTACGGTATGAGTGCCGATGGTTCCATTTGATCTCAAAATGGCAAATCCAACATTACTGAGCAATTGCGTACTACCGCCATTGACAATTGCGGCTTCATATTGGATACCGTATACTGTGCCACCGCACATGTCAGTCATGCCAGTCACAGTTAAATTGCCCACATTGGCATTGCCGCTCACACTCAAACTGGTCAGTGTGCCTACCAAAGTAATATTACTTTGAATTGGAGTTCTAATGTTGCCAAAAAATCCACTATTGGCAGTAATGTTATTGGCTGTTAGATTTCCGGTAAGGGAAATACTATTTCCAACACTGATAATATTACCAATAAAATTTGTGGCAGTAATATTACCAACGGCTACACCTGCCACATTGGAGGCTGTCATGCTAATAGCAGTAGCAGTAGCATTGGCCACCACAGTGGTAATACTTAAACTGGCTTGCTGTGTGTTGCGATTTCGAGTGATTTCACTGATAGACCATGTGGTACTACCAATTGTTGAGTTACTGTTGATGGTGGTCAGTTCAAACTCATATACACCAGTCTGAGTAAAGCTGGTGATTTGACCAGTGGTGTTGGCAATGCTGCTGAGATTTTGACTGATGTAGGCTGGCCAAGTTATTGTGCGACTGGTGTTGGGTACAAAAACTCGGAGTCTAATTTTAATGCGCGATTGGTCAGAGTGGGAAATCCAGCGAGACTCAGCACCACACTGCCCGCAAGTTCCATGGTTTGATAACTGCCGTTGCCAAATGTATAGGTTTGAGCGCCAGTCACTGCACCAAAATCATATACCACATCTCGTTGTCCTCTGAGTGCAACATTGGCTATGATACTGTCTGCAAATTCGTTAGTTTGCCCACGCAGAGCCGCATTGGCTTGCAATTCTGTAATTTCATCGTAGGCATAGGTAAAGTTATTTTTGGTGTTAGTGAAATTATCTCTAAAACCCTGGCTACTATTATCTTGTCCAGCGACCGGATATGTTCCGTCGATATTGTTTGGGTTGATCTGACTTGTCATTTATGGTTATGCTCCAATATTGATATTTATGCTAAGATTGTTACCTGCGGAAACTTCAGGTACTGATCTCCGGTAGTAGGTGTGGTATATGGATCTCGGGCAGTATGCTCAAATGCCACATTGCTTACTGTGCTTAGACTGTTTGAATACAGTACCAAATTAGTATTGCTGTTTATAGTTCGCACAGTTCCGAGAATTACATTGGTATTAACTACTATAGTATCGCCAACATACAACTCTCTGGCAAATAATGTAGTAGTGCCGTCGGCAGTGTAGGCCACATTGGACAAATTGGCTGATAACACCCCACTTAAAGTCAGTACATTTGCACTGCGAATACTGGTTATTATACCAATAGAATTTCCGCTATAGTATAAATTTTTGCCTATGCCCAATTGAGTGTTAAATGAGGTTCCCAACCCTGTGATAGTAGAGCTGTTTATATTGCCTGTTATTGTACCTGATCCGGTTACATTGGAAACAATACCAGTAATGACATTGCTATTGGTATTGGCATTAATAGTTCCAGTCACAGATACAAAATTATTAATAATAAACACATTGGTACTGTAGGTAAATGCACTGACACTGACATTGCTCAGTGCGTTGGCCGTAAACGATAAAGTAGTAGTATTAGACACAACATTAACATTGCCTAAAATATTCCCACCCACATAAATTGTAGTTGTTGGGATTAATTCATGAGTGAAGTTGGTTCCGGTACCAACTACCACATTACTCTGAGTAGTGGTAGTGATGTTGCCCGTGCCCACTGCTGGTGTTTTTTGGTAGTTGGTGCTCAACACACTGTCCCATTCATAACGATCAATGGTGAAATCTATTAATTTGAATGTGTCTTGTACTTGTCTAATTCTATAAGCAACTTCTTCGCTTTTACCTGGAATAGTATAAGTTAAAACCAATGCTCGAGTAAATCCCAATACTGTGCCATCTGTTTGTCTGCTGGTCATCCAAGTCGGCAATACACTACGATTTTCATAACCAATGTTTTCCGCTATACGATCTATCATATTAGGAAAACTATTGGGATAAACAGTACTGATGCTTTGTGTATTGGTGGGCCATGCGATTGAAAGATTGGGACCAACTCCTGCAGAATTTACACCCGGATCGATTAATTCAATGTACACAACTTCGTAGACTGTATTGAACGAGCTGTCCACTGCTTTGGCTGTTTTAATTTCGCCAAAGTTTAAAGTTTTCCAATAATGATTCAACTCCATGGCCGAAATATAATCAGCAACCTGATCAGGATTTAAACCAGTCATGAATAATACTCTCCTTAGAGTATTTTTACCAAACCACGGATCCCATTGGCGATATATAAAATTTGTGGGAATTAAATCACTGTTATTAATAATAGAATCGTACAATGCTCGCTGACTTCTATTAGGCAAGGCTTGTATATACAAGTTTTCATACGGTGCAATGTTGCGTTTTATTACAGAAATTGTAAATTCTTTTTGATCACTGACAAAATTGTCGTTGTCAAACACATTCACAGCGAAGGTATACACTTGGTCAAATGTTGTTAATTCACCGTCTATAGAGGTAACATTATTATCTAAGGCCAGCGTCTCAAAACTAACTCTACCAGCAATAACACCATCACTTAACAACTCTAATCCGATTGGCAATGCTCCAATAGTAGCGAGCTCATATCTTAAAAATCTACCGCTGGTGGTTTCAGCGCTGACATACAATTCACTGATTGCACCGTTGTATATAGACCCCAGATCGGTAGGACTCAACCATACCACAGTGTCATCAATTTGACCTAATATTTTTAATGTGTATGTTACGGTAGCACTGACATAAGTGGGATTGGTAGTTTTACGAACAAAGACTGAAAAATTATAATTAACACTGCCCAAACTACCATATGGAATTAGCCCGGTTATCCATCCGGTGCTGGCATTGAGCGTTAACCCCGGGGGCAACGATCCCGATGCTATGACAAATTGTATAACATCACTGTCATAATCTTCTGCAATCAATTGATATGCAAAGTTAGTGTTCTGTCTAATAGATGCAATAGTGCCTGCATCTGTGTATAATACTGGACTGTAAAGAGAGCTGGTATCCGCAGTGACTAACCCTACATTATCCGCAGTCAAAATGTTGTTGTCCGCAGT
>Ga0114978_10000929_pt1 | contig 24626 bp, 53 predicted proteins | sample S_140212_EF_Meta_FD_87027 | JGI IMG/M metagenome (GOLD analysis project Ga0114978, IMG submission 87027) | Freshwater microbial communities from Lake Simoncouche, Canada to study carbon cycling - S_140212_EF_MetaG | ecosystem: Environmental > Aquatic > Freshwater > Lake | place: Lake...
AAAGCTAATACAAGCCTACATGAAGACTGCAGAAACGTTTGCAGAACTAAGTCATGCTAGGCGGCTTCACGTTGGCGCTATTGTAGTTAAAGATGATCGTATTATCAGTATTGGATACAATGGTATGCCCGCAGGTTGGGATAACGATTGTGAAAATACCGTGTTTGTGTTAGATGAGGAAGTTATGGGCACCGATATGGTGTCATTGGGCTACACACAGACTGACAAGGGCAATTGGACCAAACTCAAAACAAAACCAGAGGTATTACATGCAGAAACAAACGCTATCGCTAAATTGGCGAAATCTACTGAAAGCGGAGACGGTGCCCTATTGTTTGTTACTCATAGTCCTTGCTTGGATTGTGCCAAACTCATCTATCAGTCTGGGATTAATAGTGTGTTCTATCGTAATAGCTATCGTGACAATGCTGGAATTAACTTCCTCACAAAGTCAGGAGTCGAAGTAACCCAAATTAAGTAGGTATATAATGACAGAAGAAAAGAAAAGCAAGAACCCGTTTATAGCCGCCGCATTGGCCGCTAAACAAGCCGCTGGAAATCCGTCAGTTCCGGGCTCAAAAACTAGCCAAGTACAGCAGGCCAAGTTTCAAAATCAAGTACAGGGTAAAAAGCCCACTACACGCTCGGCAGGGCGAGGGCGATAAACACCCACTGATTTAATCGTTTTTGAGGTTAAATACACTAGCAAAGTCCGTGGGAGCAATTATCGTGTCATACGCAACAACAGCCAATTGGTCTGTATTGGACCGTGAGAGCTTGTATTATTACTTTTATTCACTTAACCAACGAGTTGTGGGTAAAAAACTAACGCCTGATCAAATACACAGGCTAATAACCAGACACGTCAAACGACTCCTACCTGTTAAAATTAAAAAACACATCGACGCCAAGATACTAGAACGCCATATTTACATGGGCGGTGTATATTACAGCGAACCAGACAGCAAGGGCAAGCCCGCAATAGAAGTAAACTTCAGCTATCATCCGTTTGACGAATACTTAAAAATGACTGACTATCGTTGGAAGCGTATGAGTGTACGTTTTGCAGACGTTATGCTACACGAAATAATCCATATGAGACAGTTCCGTGCCCGTGGATTTAAAGAACTTCCTGGATATCAAAGCACAGCCGAAAGTGCCAAATCTCGTAAAAATCAACAATATTACGGTGATCGAGATGAAATGGGAGCATTTGCTTTTAACATTGCTTGTGAAATGATTGATCGATTTGGATACGAGCCATCGGCAATTAAACGCTACATGGATACAAACGGTGCTAAACGCCACAAGAATTCATGGTGGTACAATTATCTACACTATTTTGAGTTCGATCACGATCATAAAATCATTCGCAGAATGAAACGTAAGATTCTAACACAGTTAGAAAACGCCTATATAGGCAAACCATTTAAAACACCAGACTGGTTAACATATTGAAAACAAAGAAATTCAATTGTGCTCCTGCTTTGGGTGACGCAGTAGAACTTCCAACCCGGGAGCAGGTTCACAGCATTTGCCAAAGTCTTAAAGATAAGATCGTTAGTCAAGTATTTTCTATTGACGATCTTGTTTACTCTGTTGGTAAATTTGTTTCACGTAAGTTTAGAGTAAGTGTATTACACGCAAAGGCCTGGGAAGTAGAATCTACCGAACTAAACATCAATGCTTTTTACGACCCAGAATGTGACGAATTGGGCAAGCCAAGCATTGAGCTAATCCTAGTAACTAATCCAAATGATCAGTATCTTATATTAGACGAAGAACTTTGGACTCTGTTTGTGAATAGACTAGCAGACAGTTTAGCACACGAATTAATCCATATGCGACAAGCCCGTGCTAGAGATTTTATATTTGTAGAACATCGTGCTTATCGTGAAATGGAAATAGATGAAAATTTAACCTATCTAAGTGATTTGGATGAAATAGATGCGTATGCTTATAACATAGCAACTGAATTAAAGGAACATCCAAATCCATTAAGCAAATTAGACAATCCGGCGGCTGTCTCGGTCAACGACAGCATTAACCTTTGGGCCTATATGCAGGCATTTTCCAAAGACATGAAAACTCCCCCAATAAAAAGATTACTCAAAAAGGTATATAAACACTTGACATAACCTAAACTCGGTGTTATACTTAATGCATGGATATCAAGTTACACGAGTCTAAGGTAAAATCAATTCGCGCTGGAGACAAGCGATTTATGATTCAGGACGGATTTGCAAGCTATCCTAGAGCCATGTTACATGTTTTACCAGAGTGTCCAATTGAATATTCGTTAATCATACAAAAGTGTTTTAACAACGGATGGATTAAACCTGTAGCTCATGTAACAGAACGTGAATTAATCTTTATGGGGTTAGCTAATGAACAAGCAAAGTAAATTCCGTCGTTGGGTTCATGAGCTTTGGCTACAGAATACTGACGAACATTTAGAGTATCGTGAGTTACCCTATACTCAGGAACAATACTTTCAAATGTACAAATATTGGTTAAAAAGAGAATTCAGGCATCAGAAACAAACCAATGAAAATTAAACTATTAATTATTGCCCTTATTAGTGTAGGCATTACTGCCTGCGGTCAAGACTATTCGTCAATTCCTCGCGGAGTTAAAGACAAGCTCGATATTAAAATTCTTACTATGAGTGACGAAGAAACAGACATTCCAAAAAACTTCTCAGTACTATGTATAGATGGCGTCAAATATTTGATGACCAATCAAGGTGGTATTACCGTAAAGTTCCAATCTAACCAAGATGGAGATCCTAGTGCAGAGGAATGTGAGTGAACGAAAACACCGAAACCTCCGTAATCATAGATCCAAACTTTGTGATTGAGGCTGTTTTAGACGATAAATTAGAGTATAACGATGCAAGACTGCTCTCTAACAGTCAACAAAAACTTATTAAAACATTAAAGGATAATAATGAAAAACAAAGGTAAACTGCAAATTCCAAGCCGACCAAATCAAGCTCGTGCTAATGTTCCACAACCGCAGACGCCAAATCCAGTAGCACAACAAGGTGGTAAAACTCCTAGTGTTATGGTATTGGTTCCAGCTATGGAAATGGTTAATGCAGAATTTGCACAGCATTTGGCCATGGCCTGTGCTAACTTAGTAGCCAACGGCATTAAGATTAATTGTGCGTTCAACATCGGTAGTGTAATCACTATTGCTCGACGCAACCTAACAGACATTTTCCTCAAGAGTGATTTCGATTACGCTTGGTGGGTAGATTCAGATATGAAGTTCCCAATTGACGCACCTATTAAGTTGCTCAAGAGAGGAGTACCATTAGTCGGCGCCAACTATCGTCGTCGCCGATTCCCCAACCCTGGTTTCACAGGGATGATGGGAGAACCGGGCGGATTTACAGAATTAGTAACTGACGATAACAGTCCTCCAATGCAAGAAGTAGATGTTCTACCGCACGGCATGGTTATGGTACATCGTTCAGTATATGAAAAAATTCCTCAGCCACATTACTTACAAGAGTTTGTTCCAGAAATGAATCTTGAAATTGGTGAGGACATTTACTTCTGCCGTAAGGCAAAAGCCGCTGGAATTCCAGTTTGGGTAGATCACGAGTTAAGTCGTGAAATTGCACATATTGGTATTTTCCACTTTAATTACAATCTTTCCGTCCCACAATAATCTAGAGAGGCATCGTTATGGAGTATGAATCAATTGAAGTACGTAAGGTAAGAAATGGAGTCATTGTTGGTCTTCGCACATCAGATGAAGACTGCGAATTTGTATTTGATACAAATCGAAAAGCTCTAAAGTTCGTTAAGGATCTTTTAGAAGGCAAATATCAACCTTCTGAGCAACCTGAATGATGGAACTGTTTTTTATAGTACTAATTCTACTCCAGATTAAACACTGGTACATTGATTTTGTAAATCAAACAGAAGAAGAAGTTAAATGTAAGGGCACTTACTTAGATTGGCAGGGTGTTAAACACAGCCTTAAACACGGATTAGGTACAGCTATTGTATTCTTTTTGTTTATTCCAATCGAGGGCGCACTATTAATTGGCCTCTTTGACTTTCTTCTTCATTATCATATTGATTGGGCCAAAATCAATATTAACAAAAAGTACAACTACACCATCGAGAACCCAAAGTTCTGGATGTGGTTAGGACTTGACCAAATGGCCCACCAAATAACATACTTAGGACTAGTAGCTCTATTAGTAATATGAAAACAGAATATAATATAAAAGACACCGTGTGGATTCACAATGGTGAAAGAACCCTTGTACAAGGTCGTGTAGTAGAAATTATCGACCTTGAGCATTTAGAAGAAGGTCATGATCCTGCTCGTGAACTTTATATCATCGAACTTAAAACAGGTATTGATGATATTTACGAAGTTCGAAGTTTTGATCAAATTAGTCCAGATGCTAACGGACCCATCGGACTCTTTCGCAGAGAAGATGTAAAGACAGAAAATCGATTGCTAAAGAAGATCGGAATGCCTTTACCAGAAGGTGCGTTGGATTACGAACCAACTCCGGATGAAATCCATGCGGCACTACAGCGTAGCCAAGAAGCCAGCAAACACGCACCATTAAACACAGGTAGAAAAACTGCTCCAAAGAAACGCTACTTTAAAAAGAAAGTCGCAAAGAATGATTAATATAACAATCAAAGATCCTTTAGTTGCCATAGAAGCAGGTGAATGGTGTAATGATCATTTTGGAGAAGATTGGGAACTTACCAGTTTCAATTTAATGAGTGGTTTCCAACGATACGAATTTGGATTTGAAAACAGCCAACATGCAACAATGTTTAGTCTAAGATGGGCAGAACATTCGTAAACACACATAGTCCGATATCTGGAACTATGCCTACAACTAACAAAAAGAAATGGGACAAAATACACAAGTATATGCTCATAGAGGATAAGGTTGTGGAAACCAAAAAAATAACAGTCCACACCTTTCTAATGGGTGATGTAGAAGACCCAGACCTATATGCGGCTGAACCTCTTTGGAATTGGCAACAAAGTGATGCTGGAAAATGGGTTATGGAAAATGCCATGGATACTCCAGAATGGCACAGGCGTGCCGATCCAATGACCTACGGACATCAGTACGCAGTAGTAGCCGTTTTCGAACTGAAAAAACTTACAGAATACTATCTCCGTTTTGGTAAAACTCTTGCTTGACAAAACCTGAAAGTTCTGTTATACTATTAGTATGAAACTAACAGTCCTTGATCTTGAAATGAATCAGCCCTCGGGCAAAATTGTTCAAATTGGTGCCGTTGTCGGTGATACGCAAACAGGTGAAATTACCCACCGACTCCGTATCTATGTTAATCCCGGTGAACCAATTGCCGCAAATATAACCGACTTATGTGGAATTACACAGGCACAGATTGATCAAGAAGGCATTAGCATTGACGATGCTTACGGCCAACTCAAACTTTGGCATAGACAGCATAGTGAATTTATGAATCCGGTTACTTGGGGTGGTGGCGATAGCGAGTACCTTAGACTACAAGTTAATCAACAGTCACAAGAAGATTGGTGTTTTGGTCGACGATGGATCGATGCAAAGACTCTAGTTGTTAGCCAAATGATCGCTAGAGAAAATGCTGTTTATAGCGGTGGCCTGGCTAGTGCTATGAAACGATTCAATTTGAAATTTCAAGGTCGGAAACATGATGCTCAAGATGACTCTGAAAACACTTGGAGAATTTACTATCATATGTTATACTTAATGAAGCACAAGAGTTTTTAATGAACAGTAAAATCCTTGAAAAAGAACAAGCAAGACAAGAAATAGTAACATGGGTGATTTGTATCCTAATGTTACTACTTCTAGTTTATAGTTGGATTCGATAAATGAAGATCGGCGGCGTCAACCCAGCAATGGCTCATAAAATTGAGTTACAGAAACTTAGTCAGCAAGAAATGATTAAACAACAACAGATCAAAGCAATCAAAGAACGACAAAAAGAGTTAGAAAAAATTAAACCGCAAGACCTTGACAAAGGTAGCAACATTGACAAGATGGCTTAGGAGTTAAACTATGAACGAACGAATTAAAGAACTTATGGAGCAGGCTGGGCTATACGATTTCGTTATTGAGTCGATGGGCATTAATGAAGAAATAGAAAAGTTCGCCGAGTTGATTGTGGAAGAATGTGGTGTGGCGTTGAATCCTATGTTACGTGATATGGTTAGTCGTGGCCAAGCATACGATTTGATTAAGAAACATTTTGGAGTTGAATAATGAGTGAAATTTTAAGACACAGCAATACCTGTTTAATTAAGATGGCTAAAAGCGCCAAACTAACTGAAGCAGTTGTTTCTGCATTTGAAGATAAAAAATTGCTGAACGTTGTTGTAAATAAAGCAGTAAAGATCAGCATGAAATGGAATGGCAAGTGCTACGAAGGACGCTCCGCAGGAATGGACTTTGAAAGTGCGGGCCCAACAGTAACTAAAACCCAAACAGGAATCCGAGGATGACTAAGAAAATTAAAATTGAATTTGCACCAGGTGCTTTTGACAACTTTGATGGTACTCAAGAGGAACTCGATGAGTTGATTACAGAAATTACTCGCATGGTCGAAAGCGGCGAGCTAGTAGAAAACTCTCGTACAATTAATATGGATGATCCGGACGATGAAGATATTGAAGCGATTAGCCATATGATAGCCGCTGAACTTAACGCCGCACAGAAGAAACTACAATGAACTCACAACTACCAGCAGAAGGAATAATGCAGACAAACGATTGGGGCGACAGTAAAGTCTACCGAGTCGCTTGTAACTGCGGCGACGAAAGCCATAATCACAATGTTTGGGTAGAAGCGGACGAACACGACATTGTTGTAACCATTTACACAACAGGTAAAACAAACTTTTGGTCAAAGACACGGTGGTATCATATTTGGACTTTGTTAACTAAAGGATATGTTGATACTGAATCTAGTGTTCATATGACAAAACAACAGGCCCTTAACTATGCAACGGTATTAAACTCTGCTGTTAAGGATGTAGAAGATTTTAGGAATAATAAAAATGCGTAGTCATTATTGGACCATTGGAAAATTTGCAGATTGGCTTCGTGGTACGCCAAAGCTCAAGTGTGGCACTAGCGAAGAATGGGATGCCTGGTATGCTAGTGCGGCCAAAGCACATCCTATTCGTTATTGGATTGCTGAAGAAGGCTTAGACCATCTTCAAAAAATTGTTTATTACATTCCGGACAAACTAAATGATATACGCTATTATATTAATAATCGCTGGGTTAGCCACAGCCATGCTCTTACGGCCCATCCTCGAGACATACGGCCTGGTTCTTGGAGTGATGTCGGCAGTCGCTTTCTTCCTTGTTTATTCAACGAGCTTGTGGATTTTGTTGAAATAGAACAGGCATGGCATCACTGCATTTGGAGTGACGAGGCTAAGACTAAGTTTGAAACTCCGTGGTGGCGCAAGGGTTGGCTCCGTTGGCGCACTTGGCGTTGCCCAGAAGCTGGCCTAGAATATCTACGTTGGGCTGAAACATTAACCAACGAAGAGTTCTTGGAAGAAGGTGAAAAACACAAAGCCGAACCCACATATCAAGCCAAAGCCGCTAAGGAAATTATCGAGCTGTACACATGGTGGACAGTTACATATCGCAATCGTCCAGATGCATATGATGCAAGTGGCTGGAGTGAGTACTGTGAAGCAAGTCGTGCGGCCAATGATGGTCGTTTAAGTTTCAGTGGGGATAAAAATCCCGAACTTAAAAAGATGAGTAACAAGGCTCATAAACTGCTACAAAAGATTGAGGCCGCTTACGAAAAGGAAGATGAAGCTATGATGATTCGTTTAATTAAAATCAGAGGTTCGCTATGGACATAAGCATCGGTGAAATTGTACTTTGGGCAATCAGTGCCTGGATTCTAGGTCAAATATTACTTGGAATTTCCGACGCAAAAGAAATTGTCCAACTTAAAGAACGAGTAGAAACTCTTAAACGTATTCACGGCCTTATACATCAGGTCAAAGTTGAAAAACAAGGAGAGGTTGAATACTGGTATGACGAAGATGATAATCAATTTCTTGGACAAGGTAAAACCGTTGACGAAGTAATTGAACACGTTAAAGCACGTTTTCCAGATCATATTTTTCTTATTCAGGGCGTCGGCGGTGTTGCTAGACAAACGGACTGGAAACTACTTGACGTAGAGTCGTTTCAGAAAGTAGAATTAAACGTTAAAGATATTTAAGGAGATTAAAATGTTTGGTGCAAATTATACAGATGGTGGCGTACTAAGTTATCGCTCAGCAGAAGAAATTAATAGTGCTATGGGTCGTGTCTACGGACACATGAGCCTAGCAGTTGTTGTGTCAATGCTAGTCAGTTACTTTGTAGGCTCTAGCCCAGAGTTGTTGGCATTCTTTTTTACAGGTGTAATGAAGTGGATTGTAATCTTTGCTCCGCTTGTAGCAGTCTTTGGTGTTGTTATGGTGCTAGGTAGTAATCCTAGTAAAGGCGTTGCTCAACTATGCTTACATGGCTTTGCGGCGTTAATGGGTTTGAGCTTTGCAATGATCTTTGCCATATTCACTATGGGATCAATTGTCAGTGCCTTTATGGGTGCGGCTATCTTGTTTGGTACCATGAGCGGTTATGGTTACTTTACTAAACGTAGTCTTGACAGCCTTGGGCAGTTTATGTTTATCGGATTGATTGCTATTGTAATTGCCAGCATTGTCAACATCTTTATTGGATCTAGTGTAATGGCAATGGTTATCAGCGCCTTAGCAATTATCATCTTCTTGGGATTAACCGCTTACGACACACAAAAGATTCGTGAAGATCTTAGTGTAGATACTAGTCCAGCCGCTGAAGTCAGTGGCGCATTGACTCTATATATGGACTTTATTAATCTGTTTATTAACTTGTTACAACTATTTGGCGATAGGAAATAATTATGGCAACGCTCGAACAAAAAGAAGCACTAATGCAAACCCTTAAGTGGACTCCACGCACTTACAAAATTAGTATGTGGGGTTATGGTGGAGAAAAAGTTATGGGTACTGTAGATCGTAACATCTATGACTACTTTAAAAAACGTCGACTAGACCTTAGTGATTATGCTTGGGATAGCGACTATGCCGATGAAAATGAAATCCCAGATGAAATGCAACCATTTCCGCCAGGCAGTTGGTACGAGTGTGATAACATGGCACATGCACACGGAGTTAGTCGTAATGCCGGCACACTTCAAATTGAAGATGAAAACGGTGAAGTTATTTACGAAAAAAGTTTAGAAGATATTGATGGCTGTAGCGATGATAGTCCAGAATGGTCAGGTGGTGACGAAGCATGGATTGATGAAAAACCAGCAGGCACTATTGTGTTTATTGGTAGTAGTAATGAAAAAGGCACATTCTTTGAAGCAGACTTACCTCTTACAATGCCGTTTGATCCATCTAAGCTAACATTAAGTTATGACGAAGTTGACGGTGAAGAACTTGTTAATGGGGTTGAATATGATGGTGAAGATATTGACAACTGGGGCGGTAATACAGATGGCAAGAGTTCAGACTTTGGTTTTTATGTTGCTCACTCACAGAAAGAAACAGGCAAATGGGAAAAGTATACAACAATGGATGACATTGAATACCCAATGACTGACTGGTTTTCAAAAAAAGTTAAACCTGTGCGTGAAGGTAACTATGTGATTAAGACCGCTGGCAAGAGTAGTTATACGCACCAAGCCAAGTGGACAGGGTCACGTTGGATCAGTGCATGGGGTGATGATACTCCAGAAACTGAAGAAATTAAAATCAAAGAATGGCAAGGACTTGCTATTGATCCCGATGAGGTGAATTGATGAAATGCGATACTTGCGGTAATGAGTACTCTGCGGATTGCAATTACCGTCAAGGTCGTTGCCCGCACCATCCTTCTATGATAGACGAAATTATGCTTGACACATATAAATCTAGATACTATAATTTACTCAACAGTATTAAAAATTTATTCAAGCATGACAAATCCTAGTAAAAGCCCAGAACGACACACCTTTCAACTAGAGGGTGCAAGAGAACGTGCCGCCGAAGATGGTAAGGAAGTTCCAGAGTACTATGAAAACTTTTGGAAATCAGCCAAACAACAAGATGAAGAAAATCTTGTGAATCCAGAATGGCAACGTAACAATCTAGAATATGATCTACGATCAACCGATTGGATCCTAGAAAAAGCCCGGACACGCGAATCATATGCCCAAAATATATATGCGGCATTGTGTAATATGCGTTGGCAACGGTTAGATGTCCTTCCAATTTTAAAAGATGAGATGTGGAGTTGCAGTTGGCGCCATGCTGGCGGCATTGTGGCAGATATGCTACAGAAGGGTGACTACATTGATTGGTACTGTAGCGGTATCCAAAACTACGCAAATGACGAAGCAGATCCAAACTTCAACGGCGGTGGCTATGTTCCAGAAGGTGTAGTTACTGAAGAAATTCGGATAGATTTTCAAAAATTGGGCTGGATTCCGAGTGAATGGCCCGATGATGACTCTTGACAATAAATTGATTTGATCGTATAATTATTGTAATGCTTGTGTTATCAAGCAGATGACAACCGGGTAAACGTGATATCGTTTGCCTTGTAATTAAACAAACTTAAGAAAGGAGCCTATATGGCTTATCATGTAAAACTAGCCAGTCAATTTGGTGTTGACAATTTCAAACTTCTCGGTCCAACAGCCAATCGAGTACCTTGGTCATCACTAACACTAGCAGAACAAAAATCTCGGCTTAAACGAATTCCAGAATATATTAACACACGCTCGTTGGGCAAACACCCTTCGCTAGTTGATGTGGTCATATATTGTCTTAATAAGTTAGTCCTTATGGGCCCAGACAATCCGTTGCTAGGTATTGATCTACCTGTCTTTGACAGCCTCGAGGATGCCGCAACAAAACTTAACACTAAGGCATTAAACTATAATGCAAGTAACTATCAACCCCTTGATAAGTTAGTAAAAAATGCAGAAAAACAACGCGATGTATTCTTACGTCATATCTTTGAAGATATTATCTTCCGATTTAATCCGGGCCTAGTATTGCCAGGGGTTGGTCGTAAAAACAGTAAGGGTCTTATTTTTGTTAACGACGCCCAGCATCGCACACTTGCATGTATAATTCTTGGGATTGAAACTATCCCAATTAACTATATCGATTCCGATGACGACTTTTGGGATGTGGCGCAATATGCCGCCCTCAACATTCACAGTCTTGTAGCCAGTGAGTTCGATCGTTACCGTATTCGTGTTCAACGCGAAACTGCCGCCCGTGAAGCGGGTATGCCTAGTGAACCGGAAGATTTGATCAGTTATGAGTTAAACGAACTGTTCGGTAACTTGGGTATTACTGTTGCTGAAAAGTCAGATGACGGTAGTCGTGCATTGGTGCTTACATCTATTGGTAACATGATTAAGTACCGCATTCAATTCGGACAAGATTTTTTTACTCGTGCTACTACAATCAACGCACAGTTGTTTCCAACTAGCAAGTTTCAAACTGCAAATAGCTGGGGCTTAATGGAATTCTTTAAATATCAAAATCTTGCAGAGGACGACATGACCGTAGACTTTGCTATTATGAACGCACTAAAGAAGCGTTGGGCAAAGAACAACATTGGCAATCAGATGCACAAAAACATCAAAGATGCTTATAAAGAACAGACTGCGGCCAGTTACAGTAACAGCCGTGTTCCAGAAGAAATGATTATTGCTTACGGCATTTGGCAAGTGTGTAAGAAGTATGCTCCAGAAATTAATTGGGCAGAACCTGCATGGCCAAATGGCAACAAGAAGTTTAAACTTGCATTGGTGTAATCATGAGGATGAGTCTAATGAAAAATTGGGCACCTAAGTGTGCTCATCCAGGATGTAGTCAACCTGTTAGCTATCACGAAAAAGGTGTAAAGAAAGACGGAACACCATGGGCTAAATGGAAATCGTTTTGTGATCATCACCGTACAGTAGGTAAGACCAGTCGAGACATTTTTATAAAGTCTAAAGGTGGTTGTGAAAACCGTGACGCTAGATTAGGATGGGTATGTGGTGATCCTACTACTCCAAGTTTGACTATTGACCATTGGGACGGTAATAAACATAATAATAATCAAGATAATCTTGTTGTATTATGTGCCAACTGTCACAACGAAAAGAGTAAAAAATTTAAAGATACTGTTCAGCGTTACACCAACTACAATACTCGATTCCACGACTTTTTTGAGATAGTAGAATGAAACAGTCTGCCAACATTAACGAAAGTATTGCCAAACGTGAGCCTTACACGAGCTTTGATGAAAGTACATATTACAATATGGATCTTTTTAATGAGTTCTGTAAGACTCGAGACTTGAAGCGTGTTGCTATTTTTGGATACTACAAATCTATATACCGCTGGAGTGCCGAGAAAGCAGAAGAAATGTATGCAAAGACTCCAGATGGTTGGACTGACGGTACTGGTGTTTATCGTGCTTATGATTGGGGTCGTGGTGAGAACAAGATTCAAAAGGGTGAGGACTGGGAATGGCATGATCCACAACTAGATCATATCGTTCCAAAGTCCAGGGCCAAAGCTATGGGATGGACTCAAGAACAAATTGACCATCCCAGCAACTTCCAGGTTCTGCCAACAATCTTAAATCGCATATTAAGTAACATGACAGATGAGCAGGCGCCTGCGCTAATACCGCTTATCTTAAACCAATTTGGAATGTAATTTTGGTAAAAAAACTATTGACAAAACCAAAAAGAGACTGTATAATATATACATACAGTTAGATAACAGGAGCACTAAATGGCAACAAAAGCACCAGCAAAAAAGACCCGAGTAACCAAAGCACAGGTTACTGCACATCGAACAAACGCTAAGAAAGATCATAGCCCGACTTGGGGTGATGTATCTACACTAACCGCTGATGAGTTTAGTCGTAAATTCCGGCAAGCAATGGATTGGTACCGCTTGGAGAGTTCTGGCAAAGAACTAAAACCAAAGGTTATCGATTGGATGGGTCGTAACGGATATACAAAAGCACAAATCCAAAGTTTTAAGAAAACCAAAGATAATCGTTGTAGTCCCACAGTAGGTGCTATTGCCGCAAGTCTTATTAAAGGCATGCCAGTTCAACGTGATGACTTTAATCAAGGTCGTAACATTGAAGAATGGTTGCGTGAACAGATTGCTATTATTACCAATGAAGGTAAAAACGACATCGACGAAGATGCAGAAGTTAAAACTGTAACCAAAGTTGAAGTGTATGTTCCTAGCATCCAAGAACGGTTGCGTGATGCGGCTGGGCAGATGTGCGAAGAATTGGACTATGCTGTCGACGAGTGGATCACCGACCCGGATGCATTTGATCCAAAAGCATTTAAGGTTGTCGGACTCCTGCGTGGTAAAGGTGTAAAGCCTGCTCATGCTCGTATGGTTAAAGGTTTTTACGAAAAGATGCTCGCCGAAATTGAAGAAGTGCAGGTTAAAGGCTGTGATGAACAATTGGCAGAATCGTACGAGAATATCAGTAAAAAGAACATTAAGAAATTGCATGATTTCTTGTTAAGCATTATGGCTGGCTGTGATCAAATTATCGGCGAAGCTAAACTTAATAAGAAGCCACGTGCCAAGAAAGCTGTACCTGCTGAGAAGTTGGTTGCTAAACTCAAATTTAAAGCAACGGATGACAAGCTAGGTATTACGTCAGTGCCTCCTACACAACTTGTTGGCGCTCAAGGTGCTGTTGTATATAACACTAAGACTCGTAAGATTGGTGTTTATACTAGTCTTAATAGCAGTGGACTTACTGTTAAAGGTACGTCAATTGGAAACTTTACTGACAAGTCTACTCAAAAGACTTTGCGTAAACCTGAGATCCAATTGCGTGAGTTTAAAGAACAGAACACTAACAAGCGAGTTGAGACTTGGTTTAAGAATATTAAAGCAACTGAGATTCAACTTAACGGACGTCTTAATGCAGAAATTATGATTTTAAAGGTATTTAAATGAACGAAGAACACAATAAAGCAGTAGCAGAGTTCCTAGCCAATGGTGGTAAGATACAGTATGGCAAGTATCGAGAAAGTGGTCGTGTTGAGGGGGCGGAAGTTCCATCGCCATGGGGAGCTAAGAAAGCTGGCCGTCCTCCTGCTACAGATGTACAACCAACTGAAGATGAAGAAGAATGATAGTTGAAATAGTTCAGGGACTTTGCTGGATAGCAGGTGCTATGATTATTATTTCAATTATTGCTATACTAGTAAGAGGGAATACCGAATGAGAGAAGAAACTATTTTCTACATTAAAAAGGGTCGACGCTATATTCCACATAGCTCGTACTCAAGTGAGTTCTGCGATAGCTTTCCAAAAGGCACGCATCTAGTACAGTCGTATCCTGGAGGAAGCCAGCGTAGGTTTAATATTAACCCTGCGTATGCTCCGATGATTGCGGCTGGTCGAGTTGCTGAAGATGCAATCAGTAAAAAGATTATGGATGCTACTGCTATGCGCCCAAAACAAACTCCGCTTACTCCGGGGCAACGTAAAGCATGGGACAATTTAATTAAAGAGTTTGGTGAAGACGCTCGATGCTTAGAATGGCCTAGTGCTAGAGAAGCGGCTGAAGAAGCTGTTAAGGCAATGCAGGTTGAAGCAGAAAAACTGTTAACCAACCCCGCAGTTCAAAAGGCCTATAATCATTTTTTACTTGTATGTGAACTTACAAAGGAGAACTCCTGTGATTAGAATTTGGTTAGTATTTGCTATCCTTGCTACACTTATTCATTTTGGCATTACTGCCTGGAGAAATATGACAGGTAAGGAACGTTGGACCTTGACAAAGTCCATAACGTATAGTATAATTGTTGCATTACTAGCTGTTCTAGTAATGACCATAATCGTAATTTTATTCTAAGGAAACATGATGAAGCGTATTTTGACTCTCTCCGTCCTTGCCGCGGCTATGCTGGCAACAGGTTGCACACGTATTGAAACCGGTGAAGTCGGTCTTCGTGTTGGATTTGACAAACAGGTTAAAACTGAGGAACTGCTCCCAGGTTCGTTTAATCAAACTATCATCGGTGACGTGCTTACATTCCCAACCAAAGAGATCACTGTCAAAGTTGAAGACATGACTCCGCTGGCTAAGGACAATAGCACTATGAAAGACTTTGATGCTATGATTACCTATAACATTAATCAAGCACAAGTAGCTGAGATTTATAACAGCAAGAACAAATCGTTCCACGCTAAACACGATGGCGATGTTTATTTGATGTACAATTATGTTTTCAATGCTACTCGTAATGCCATTTACAAATCAGCTCGTAAGTTTGATGCGTTAGAAATGGGCGATGCACGTCAAGCAATGGAAACTGAAATCAAAGAGCAAGTTGTTAAAACTCTTGCAGAAGAAAAGTTAGACGGCGTTATTGTAATCAGCCAAGTATTGATTCGTAACATTGTGCCAGCTGACTCAGTTGTTGCTTCAGCTAACGAATTGGTCAAAGCCAAGAACGAATTTAAAACTGAAGAAGTAAAAGTAGCCACAGCACGTAAGCGTAACGAAAGTATGCAGGCCAACCCAATGGCAATTCCGTTGCTGATGGCTGAAGCTCAAGCTGACGCTATGCGTCAACTGCCAGGCGCTATTGCTAACTTCAAAGGTCAAACTTTGGTTATCAACGGAGTAGTTACACCAACAGTACAAACAAACGGAAAATAAAATGATCCTAGTAGGAACGTGGGTAGTAGTTGGATTCTTTTCAGCAATAGGTTGGTGGGGTGCTAACCATTATGTAATCGAACCTTATGCTCCACCTCCTATTGAACGTAAGAAAGATGAGGCAAAATAATGTTTGATTGGTTTAAAAAAGATAAACTTCCTGCTAATGTATTGCCGTTCCCTGCGCCGGCACCGAGATTAGTAGAACCTCCTAAGGCCCCGGAAAAAGAATCAATCACTTACTATAGTATCGGTCACACCGATGACAATCGAGTATCTATACGAATGGGTTATACTACACTTGCTATGAATTATAAAGGTGTGCAAAATCTAATCGATCAACTTGAGTTGTATCAAAGTCAACTGCATGAGGAACAAGATGAGCAAGGCTAAACATAAACCCTATCAATGGATTGACGGCGAAACTGCTGATCGTATTACCAGTCTTAACTTAAAAGACTATCGTGCCTATCTTAAGAAAGAATTAAAGCAGTGGAAGAAGAATCCTAAGAGTGATGCCAATCCTACGGGTTATTGGATGCACCCTGAGGACGTAGGCATTAACATGCAGACTGTTGCGGCACTGGATTTGATTATCAGTCACTTTCCAGAAACATCGGATGAGATCAAATAATGTATAAAACTATCTACACAGAAGTTGAAGTAGATGTTGACCTGAGTGATTTTGATACAGACGACCTACTTGAAGAATTAGAAAGCCGTGGATCAGGTGTAATGGACTACGGTGACGGTAAAGAAGTACTACAGTCAATTTATGAAAAGCGTAGACTAGGACAAGATTACCAAACAGAGTTGGAAACATTAATCTATTTAGGATTAGGAAAAATTATATGAAACAAGAACTGGATAAGTTGTTGTGTGAAAAGTATCCAAAGATGATGGTCAACCGTAACAAGGACATGATGGAGACTTGTATGTGTTGGGGCTTTGAATGTGGAGATGGTTGGTTTGATCTCCTAGATCAGCTTATGGGGAATATCCAACACTACACTGATTGGAACAATGAAAACTTTGCAAAAGGTTACAAACAGTATAAGCAAGTACCACAAGTAACACTAAACCAAATTAAAGAAAAGTTTGGCACACTACGTTTTTATTACAGTGGTGGGGATGACATCATCGATGGTATGGTACGTATGGCCGAAAGCATGAGTTCTGTTATATGCGAAAGTTGCGGAAACCCCGGCAAACAAACACACGGTGGCTGGATTAAAACTATTTGTAAGTCTTGCGAAACTGCCCGTGAAGCAGAACGTGCAAAGATGATGAAGGCGGAAGGATTTGAAGAATGACATTGCCCGACGAACGATATCGTGCTATAATGTATGCTAAGAGTTTCTGCGAAGACCTCTTAGATAGTAAAAAAACACCCAGGGTTCCTAAAGAAATTCGACGCAGAGCATTAGGTGTGTTGCGACATTTTCCAGACGAATACTATCTTAGTATGTTAGCAGATAGTCGTCCGGATATTATAGAACGTAAAGGGGAAGCATTCGATCCTCTTTATAAAATGGTTAAAGAATACTCATTAACGAAAGATGAAAAATGAAAATAGGACTTAGTTACAGTAGGTGCATTCGTGATATTGTTGATGGTATTGTAGACATCGATGATGTGCTAGTTGTAATTGCACGTACAGATTTTGATCCACGTGACGACGATCAGTGGAAAGGTATTTGGATAGGATATCATGGCGGTGGCTTAGGATTAAGTAATCCAGAATGGGCTAACTATCCTCCAGAGGACGAAGATCGATTTCGTAGTGTAAGTATTGAGCTGTGGGAATCAGGCAAGTTCCATCAGCCTAGAAAGTTTGGGGCTCATCCCTCCCGCCGTCCTGAAATTTGGCTAGAAACAGTTCTGCCAAGTAGTGAACTGGAAACAAATCCAGTCGCTAAGAAAGCATGGGATAGCTTCCAAGTTATTGCCGGTCTAACCAATGTTAATCTAGATAAGGAATACAAATGATTACGATAAAAGAATGGATGGAGTTAGTTGACTATAAAATTACCGAAGGTAGTGATTATGGTTGGTCATGTTACGGCCCAAATGCCTATACGCTAGATTCGTGGAATGGTATTCATGGAGTAGGTGGCTACAGTTTTAGTATTGTATTCAGTACTAAGACACAAAAGGTCTATGAAGTAAGCGTGTGTGATTATACCAATGATCGTGCTTATCGTATGATTAATCCAAAGAATCAAAAGAAACACAGTAAAGAGGCAAAGGACCGTGGAGTTAACTTAAACGAAGCATGGGACTGTGTCGACTATATTAATTTAGATGTTGTAGATGACTTTATCCAAAAAGCTCTAGCTATTAAGGCAGGGGAAAAATATGATACCCGTGTAATGATGCCGGTTGACTTTTCGGACGAAGAACTGCTACAATATATGAAACTGGCACATGAACGTGATATGACCTTTAACGAATTTGTTGAAGAAGCGTTGCGTAGTGCCGTAGCCGATGTTGAATCGGGGCGTCTTACTAAAGAAGATGCTCAGAAATTTTTAGAAGAAAAGGAAGAAGAATGAATCTAGTACCAATGGTAGTTGAAAAGTCAAGCAGTGGTGAACGTGCTTATGACATTTATAGTCGCTTGCTTAAAGAGCGAATTGTATTCTTAAACGGACCAGTGGACGATTATTCTGCTAATTTAATTGTAGCTCAATTGTTATTCTTAGAATCTGAGGACAGCGATAAAGATATTAATTTTTATATTAACTCGCCAGGTGGTGTTGTAAGTGCCGGATTAAGCATCTATGATGTAATGCAATTTATCAAACCAGATATTGCAACCTATGTTATGGGGCAGGCTTGTTCAATGGGATCATTCTTATCACAAGCAGGCGCCGCTGGCAAACGATTTGTCCTCCCCGAATCGCGCACAATGATTCACCGTGTTAGTTCAGGTACTCCAGGCACACGTGGTTCAGTACACGTTCAAGAACTTCAGTTTGAAGATGCAAAACGTAGTTACGATGAAAGCCAACGGATCAATCAGCGTCTTACTGAACTATATGTTAAACATAATACCGCAGGTAAGACCTATGATGAGATGTTTGATACCATGAAATTTGATACATTCTTAAGTGCCGGTGAGGCGGTTGCATACGGCCTTGCTGATCATATTGTGAGTAAACGCCCAACAGATAATGTATGATAACTTAATTTGACCCAATACCAGCTTAAATATTATTGTAGACTAAAGTCTTCTAGGCAATTTAGGCTCGTATTAGGGAGAATTAAAAATGAATAATCATATTAAAACATTAAAGAAATTTGATCAAGAAAGAAAAAGCTGGTTAGTATTAAGCGCATTCGTTGCGGTTGGAATATTGGGAATTATTTTTGGATGGAACGCAGTCCAAACAAATCATTTAATTTGGGTAGTGTCTAGTCTAGGTCTTATAATAGCAGTCATTTGGTGGTACTGGACTATGAGACTGATCAGACATTTAATTGAGCACAAAATATTTGAAGCAGTTATTCTACAAGATATTGTAGAAGATATTCGTCATATCAAAGACGAAGTAAAAAATCTTCCTAAGGACTAGGAATTGTTAAATAGTGATGCTATACTAGTTGTATGGTATCACAACTTAGCGGACTTTCACGTACATTCATCCCGCTTTATAAACTCTGCATGTCGTCAAACTTGCTACTTTAAAATAAAGGAGACTAGAGATGGCAAATCTTCAACCAGTACAATATAAGTACACCAGCACCAAAGAGTATCACGACGCATTTCCCTGTGCGTATCGCCAATGGCGAGCTGACTCTCACTGTAATCTAAATCACGGTTATAGTTTTTCAATGAAGTTCTTTTTTGGAACTAACGATTTAGACGTTCGTAATTGGGCGGCGGATTATGGGGGACTTAAAGAACTAAAAGGCATATTAGAAGATCAATTTGATCATACAACTCTAGTGGCGCAAGACGATCCAGAACTTGAGTTTTACAAAGAAATGGAACGCCGTAAGTTAGCCAAACTAACTATCCTTCCAGCACTCGGTTGTGAGGCATTGAGCGATATGCTTTACAAATATGTAAACGGTGTTTACATTCCAGAGATGTGGGGCCAAGGCGAAGCAGATCGCCTATGGTGCTACAGAGTAGAGGTTCGTGAAACTCAAAGTAACATGGCTTTCCGTGAAGGTCATCGCGAATGGAATGAAGACTTATTTGCATAAACTTTGGCACATTTGGGCTAAAGCATTAGGTGAAAAAACAGGTGCTACCGATCAGGAAGCTGACAAGGTAGCACTTATCCGTACAGTTATTGTACTAACGTATATTATTACCAATCTGTTTATTATTGCCGGAGTGATCCGGCATTGGTGATTGACTTTATTCAAAATATCTGTTATAATAATATTATGAAGAAATACACAATTACACTCGAAGAAGATCTAGAAACAGGTGATGTAGTTTTACCGTTTCCTCCAGAGGTCCTTGAAGAACTAGGATGGGTAGAAGGTGATACATTACTTTGGAATGTACTTGAAGAAAATGGTAGTTGGAGCGCGACCTTAACCAAGAAAAAGGATTAAATGTTAGATTGTTTAATTATGGGTGACAGTATTGCAGTAGGCACAGCCCAAGTGCGACAAGAATGTGTTTCATATTCTAAAGGCGGTATTAACAGTTATCAATGGTTGAACGCTAACGTAGGCAAAAGTCCTTACGTTGCTAAAACTGTTATTATCAGTTTAGGATCAAACGATCACAAGTATGTTAAAACCATAGCAGAATTGCGTACCATTCGCGAGCTGACTAAAGCTGATCGAGTATATTGGATTTTGCCCGCTATCAAACCAGACATTCAAGAAATGGTTCGTAAGGTGGCAGCAGAGTACGGCGATACGGTACTGCCAATGACCCGTTTGCAAGCAGACGGAATTCACCCAAGTTGGGCAGGTTATAAAGAGTTAGCAGAAAGAACTAAATGACCAAACGTATAGGCTTTGCCTGTAAGTGGATCGATGGCCCTAGCCAAATCGACGGCATCAAACAAACAGACACGGCACGTCAATACAACACAGGTAGTACTACTGTGGCTTGGCTTAATCGACAAAGTCAAGATGTAGCAGAACAAAAACTATGGGACCTGATGGAAGGTAACATAGAAGCAGTACGAAAACTTGTAACACTCGTAGGAGAACAAGATGAACATTTACGCATGGTCCGACTCGGTAGTGACATACTGCCAGTATATACTCATCGCGATTGGAATTATTTCTGGCACCGCCCTGACGTTCTTAGGTACTGTGAAAGAGCCTTCGCTCAAGTTGGAGAAGTGGCTAAACTACGTAATGTGCGGCTCAGTTTTCATCCTGGCCAGTTTACTGTACTGGCAAGTGAAAATCCTGGCATAGTAGAAAGAAGCATAGAAGAGTTTGAATATCATGCAGACATGGCTCGCTGGATGGGATACGGAAAGTCGTTCCAGGACTTTAAGATTAATGTACATATTTCCGGACGACTCGGGCCAGACGGTATTAGGGCGGCATATAAACGTCTTAGTGTAGAAGCACGTAACTGTATTACAATCGAAAACGAAGAAAACTCATGGGGGTTAAATGATTGTCTCAGTATTAGTGATGTGGTTCCTATTGTTCTTGACATTCACCATCATTGGATACGAGAAGGAGAATATATCCTTCCAACTGATGATCGTGTTAGCAAGGTTATTGATAGCTGGCGTGGCGTCCGTCCTACTATGCACTATAGTCTTAGTCGTGAAGACATTCTTGTGGGGCATTCAACTACCGATCGGCCAGACATGGCAACACTTCTATTAGAAGGTTACAAAAAACAAAAGATGAGAGCCCATTCAAACTTTTACTGGAATCAACCAGCAAATGAATGGGCTCTCAGTTTCCTCAACACACATGATATCATGTGCGAGTCTAAGGCAAAGAATTTGGCTAGTTTTGAACTAGCCGAACAAGCTAAAGCTCTTACTTTGCTCTAGGCTTTTTTGCCGCTGTCTTTTTGGCAGCTGGTGCTTTCTTAGCCGCAGGTGCTTTCTTAGCCGCAGGCTTTTTCTTAGCAGGCGCAATAGATTCTACAACTGCTTGAGTAGCTTGTTCAGCTACTGGGGAAGCATCAGCAAATCCTTTTTCTTCGACCTTGTAAGGAGCTTCAACAACTGCGTCAGCTTCTTTCTTTGGGCGGAAAACAAAAACGCCAATTACTACTAACACGATTAAACCGATTACTAATTCCATGATAAATTTCCTTTTAAAAAAGTAGGTACTTTATTTAAGCCTATAAATACCTTTATGTATAAATTTATTAAAGAAGTGATTCTTAACGAAGTCAAATCTGAAGCCGATAAAGATAGACTAACTCAATTGCAGTTACGCTATGCTAAAGGCGATCTTGATCCTGTTATTTCCGAAGATACTATTAACTATCATTACGGTAAGTTATATAAGACCTACGTGGATCGCTATAATAAAGGTGAGGGAGATCCCGATTTTAATGAAGCAGGTGCTTTCCTACACCGCATTTATTTTGAACAATTTCAATTACCCGTAACATCCAACGACCCAAATGGATTAGCAGAAACTCTTGTTTTAAAACACTATGCAGACTTTGATGAACTTAAATCAGAGTTTGAAAAAGCCGCAATGGCTATACAAGGTAGTGGTTGGGTCTATCTAGCTCGCAATGGGCAAATAAAAACAATTAAAAATCATCAAATACGTTCAGACATTGTACTACTAATTGATTGGTGGGAACATAGTTGGGCGTTAGATTATCAAGCAGACAAAGCAAAGTATCTTAAAAATATTTGGAGGATCATAGACTGGAACGTGATTAATAATAGACTTTCAGTTAGTAATACTTGATTTACACCGAATAAGATTATATACTTAACTATGCTTAAATTAAAAAATATAACAGCTACATCAGACAACGAACCGCTACTTACTGAATTATCTTTAGAAGTTAAAGCCGGCGAAGCTCATGCTATACTAGGACCAAAGAACAGCGGTAAAAGTGCCATTGCTCATATTATTACAGGACATCCTGGAATTGAACTCGGTAGTGGAGAAGTTGTTTTTAATCGTAAAAAAATTCATAAAATAGATACAGACGAACGAGCACAGTCTGGAATCTTTGTTAGTTTTCAAATGCCCCCAGAATTTGAATCAATTACCAACTGGGAGTTAATTAGAGAGTTTTTTGGAGTAGCTGAAGAAGCATCCGAGGATCTTAAACTTAAATACATTTCATGCTGTGAATTATTAGACCTAGGAACAGAACATGGAGACAAACTCCCATGTGGTGGTTCTATGACAATAAGTCAGGCTAAACGTAATGAACTTATATGGATGATATTAAGCAATCCTAAATTAATCATTCTTGATGAAATTGATGAAGGATTGAGTGAACAGGAAATTATACTTGTAGGAACTATTCTTAAAGAATACCTGCAAGAACAAGATCGTGGTTGTATAGTAATAACACACAGTCAAACGCTTTTAGATATTATAAACCCAACGCATGTTCACGTGATGGTCGGGGGCGAAATCAAACTGTCCGGAGAGGCAGATTTATATAAAAGGATCATTGAAGATGGGTATACAGAGTTTTCTCAAAGCGCAAAAGGGTGATCCTGATTGGGCATTTACGCCCGAACAGTATTTTGACAAAGAGTTTAAATTAATAGATGCTAATCTAATTGAACTACGTAAAGGCAAAAGCGATCAAATAATACTACGTCAAGATCCTAGCGAACGCGAAATGTTGGCAAAACATTTACGTATAGATGTTCGTGAAGGAGCAACACTTGACCTAGCAATTATCAACGAAGCCTCGGCAAAAATGCAACAGGTGTTTATCTACGACATTCGTGTACGTGAAGGTGGACATATTAATATGGGCCTGTTTGCTAAAGGTGGTAAGTTAAACAAACACATTATTCAAGTTATTCTTGACGAGGGTGCCAATTTTAACAGCTACGGGCATATTTTAAACACTTGCGAAGGTGATACTGAAGTTATCAGTAAAATTGAACATCACGGCGACTTTTGTGTTAGCAATCAGTTTTACACTTGCGAAGCGGGCAAAGGTAGTCAAACTGTATTTCAAAGTATGGTTAATGTACCTAGAGACGTTGGTTCCAATGTTGTGGGCATTGAAAGTATTAACCTAATTCAAGGCCCGGGTGGCATGTGTCATTGTGTACCCGAAGTGTACAATTTGAGTGATAGTTCGAGAGTTAGTACAGGTGTAAACACTGATATCCTAGATCACGAGCGCATTTATTACCTTCAAACTCGCGGACTTAAACAGGCTGCGGCTGAAGCAATGTTGATCATGGCACATCGTCAACAGGTACTAAGTTTAATCCAAGTTCCGGCAATTAGAGAAGAAATTGAGCAAATTTTAATCAATTAAATTTTGCTAATATCAGTACCACTAGACGCAGGGCGGTTCCAAATTGTCCTGCGTTCCGCACCTTTACTCTGTGCAAATCGTTTAGAATCGCACACATCACATACGTGAAAATACTTGTTACTCAGCCGTTTAGGACTAATTTTATCCTTGGGTCGAGTAAACAACTCATTACAATTATCACAACGTAAAATAGCCACCGTACGGTACCGCTTGTACTCGTGCGACTTGCCCTTTTTACTAAGTCTTGTGTGAATAACTAACTCTTTTTCTGTTTTAATGAACATGATGTATTTACATTAGGGTTATAAAAATATTTGGTAAATACTTCCATACGGGACTGTACCTGGAGAAACCATGCCAACAAAACAAAATATTAATATCGGAATTCAATCAAACGACGGAACTGGAG
>Ga0114978_10000934_pt1 | contig 24544 bp, 19 predicted proteins | sample S_140212_EF_Meta_FD_87027 | JGI IMG/M metagenome (GOLD analysis project Ga0114978, IMG submission 87027) | Freshwater microbial communities from Lake Simoncouche, Canada to study carbon cycling - S_140212_EF_MetaG | ecosystem: Environmental > Aquatic > Freshwater > Lake | place: Lake...
AAGCCGGCAACGTCAATGTCGCTGGAGTAGAAGTAGTAGATGACACAGTTATGTTAACAGTAGCAGTAGCAGCAGATGAAGAGTACGGTACATACCCAATTTCTTTAGCTCTTGAAACGACGCTTGATAGTTTCAAGAGCTAAAGAAATTGGGTATGTACCGTACTCTTCATCTGCTGCTACTGCTACTGTTAACATAACTGTGTCATCTACTACTTCTACTCCAGCGACATTGACGTTGCCGGCTTATAGTTCTTTTAGTACGAGCATTGACGGCGAACAATACACATTCTATACTATAGAGAGTATAGTCGCTACATTAGTAGGATCTACCTATACGTTTACAAATGTGAATATTAAGGAAGGTACACCACTAACATTTAAGTATACAGTAGTTGATGGTACCCAATATATCATCCCTAATCAAAAAGTAGATATGTCTACATTGTCTGTCAGAGTACAAGATAGCGCTACGTCATCTAACTTTGCAACATGGATTAACCAAGAATTAATCATAAATTTAAACTCAACTTCTAAGGTATACTTCATCAAAGAGATCGAAGGCCAATTTAATGAATTGGAATTTGGTAACGGAGTCATAGGTAAAGCTCTAGCAAATGGAAATATAGTTAACCTTACATACTTAGTAACTAATGAAGATGCTGGTAACGGAGCTAGGGTATTCGCTTATACTGGTTCAACACTATTAGGTGGTTCTGTTGCAGTTACTACAAGTACCCCAGCTGTCGGAGGAGCTGTTGCAGAGACCATCGATTCTATTAGATACAATGCGCCTAGATCTTATTCAGCACAAAACAGAGCTGTGACAGTAGAAGACTATAGGACTATGGTATTTAGACTTTATCCAGAAGCTCAGACGATCAATGTATGGGGAGGTGAAGATAATGATCCACCTGTCTATGGTAAAGTATTCTTATCAGTAAAGCCTACAACGACAGACGTATTGACTCAAAACCAAAAAGATTATATTAAAGATACTATCTTAAAACAAAAGAACGTAGTGTCTATAACTCCAGAGATTGTAGATCCAGAATTTATTAATATTAAAATAGAATCATCAGTTTACTATAATCCTAGATTGACTGCTAAGTCTGAGAATACACTTAAATCATTAGTCGTTCAAACTATCAAAGATTATAATACTAATAATCTCAATTCATTTACTGGTGTATTTAGACACTCAAACCTCAGTTCATTGATAGATAATACTGAAGATGCTATCGTTAGTAATATTACTACTTTAAAACTACATCGAGAAGTAGATGTACAGTATAATACTAATGCTAATTATACAATTAATCTAGGAAATCCAATCTATGGATCTGGAGTTCCTGAACAATCGATCTTATCTACTGGATTTTATATAGCAGGTAACGACAATATCGTGTATATAGAAGATCTTCCGACTGATGCAAATACAGGTCAATTACGTTTATGGTATTATAATGGAGGTACCAAGACTTATTTTAGAACTTTTGGGTCAGTGGATTATCCTAAAGGTATCATTAAACTAACAGAACTTGAAATAAGCGGCATCGATTTAGTAGATAGTCCAGTATTAGAGCTAATGATTAAACCACAATCAAATGACGTAGTCTCTATTAGAAACCAGCTCGTCACCATCCCAGATAATAATATTACAGTCAATGTAGTATTAGATAAAGTTTCTGTAGGTGATCCTGGAGGCGGAACTAACTACATCTTCACATCAAGTAGAAATTAATGTCGGTTAATTTAAAGAGCGTAGTATCTAAACAGATACCTGAATTTATCAGGTCTGACTATCCCCTTTTTGTTGAGTTCATAGAAGCATACTATGAATATCTAAATACTAAATCTTTTACTAGTGGATCACAGACATATCAAGGCGGATATCAGCAACGAAACATTGAAGAATTACGCGATCTAGATACTACTCTAGATGAGTTCATCCAGTATTTTAAGAATGAACTTGATGTATTCGGAGATAATTATGAATTCATCGACAGAGCTTTCTTCTTAAGAAAAGCCAAACAAGTATTCACTGCAAAAGGTACGGAAGCATCCTATAAGTTCTTATTCAAGTTACTATATAATAAACCCGCTGAGATTACTTATCCATGGGATCAAGTATTAAAAGCGTCTGATGGTAAATGGCAACAAGAGATGTCTATATTTGTAGACATAGCGACAGGTAACGCCTTTGATCTTGTTGGTAATAGGATCAATTTAAATGGAACAAATCTTGCTATCAAGGTATTCGTTACGCGAGTAGAACTCTACAGCGGGACCGTCTATCAACTATTCATAGACAAGAGTTACTTTGGTACTATCCAAACTGGTTATACTATTAATGATGGTGGAGTTACAGGTACTATTATACCTACTACAGTAAAGTATGAGATACTTAACAAAGGTATTGGATTTAAAGTTGGAACATTTTTTGAGACCACTACTATCTCTGATGGTAAGACTATTACTCAAAAATTAAAAGTTACTAGCGTTGATGCCAATGGTGGTATTACAGGATTAACCACTATCCAGTTTGGCGCAGGATATGCGCTTGACTTCTATTCTACTAAGAACAACACTGATACAATATCAGATTCTTCTTTAACTATAGATAAAAATAGTACTAGACAGTTTTCTATCCCTAATGATACATTAATCGATAAGTATGTAGATTATGGTTACCTAATATCACCTATATATTCTGATTTAGATTATTCTGATAATACATATGCTGGTGTACTACTCAATCAATGGTATCAACAGACAGATGCTGGATTAAATGAAGTAACTAACTTTGCCATCATTAAGTTTACCATAGGAGCTGTAGCAAAGTACCAAGGACAATTTATTAATAATGATGGGTTCTTAGATGACGAGATCTATATTCAAGATAGCAGATATTATCAAAAATATTCATATGTCATAACTATCAATGAGAGTTTAACTAAATATAAATCTCTAATTAAATCATATATACATCCTGCCGGTACAGCTTTATTCTCTAATTATCAGATTCAGAATACATTTGCACCTACTGTTGGAGCAACATTTGAATTAATTGAATCAGCCTCTGGAGCTTCTGTAACTAACATAAATAGATCTATTAGGGATATGTTTGTGTATCCTGCTGATGCTGGTGGTGTAATTAGATTAGACGCTTATGACTTAGATTACTCTATTCCTGATCAATTCTATAATCCTCCAAGAGCATATAGATTCTTTGGGGATGCTAGAAATGTCTTAAGAACAACTGTTACTGTAGATGATTCAGGATCTGCTGCAGTTTCAATAGTATTTAATGCTGCTACCGCTGTTGATGATGCCCTTGAAACTATTACATATGTAAATCATGGATTTGCTACTCAAGATGCTGTAGTGTATAGAACAAATGGTGGAACAGCAGTTGGTGGCCTATCTAACCTAAATACATATTATGTATACAAAGTAGATAACGATACTATTAAATTAGCAACTTCAGCATCAAACGCATTAGGTGGTTTAACAATTAATTTAACAGACGGTGTAGGAGCTAATCATACACTAACAAAAACAGAGATTTTTTAAGGAGTAGTATATGTTACATTCAAGCGTAAAACTTACAGGTAAGTTAGTCATCCAGAAATTTGATGACGCTAATAAACTTGTATATGAGACAGAGGTAAAAAACTTAGTAGTAACTTCAGGTAAACAATTCATTGCATCTAGGATAGTAGCAAGCTCTGCCTCAGTCATGGGTTTTATGGCTATCGGAGACGATGCTTCAGTTGCAGCTACAACACAAACTACATTAGTTAATGAATTAGCCCGTGTAGCTGTAGATTCAGCAACAGCCTCTGGTGTAAATTCAACATTTGTTGCTACATTCCCAGCAGGTACAGGCACAGGTAATATAGTTGAGGCTTCTATCACTAATACTTCTGGTGCTTCTGTTATATCATTTGACGGAGACACTGCTGTTGATGATGGCGGTGATACTATCACTTACGTTGCTCATGGATTCGTTACTGGAGACTTAGTTACTTACACTGACGGTGGTAACACAGCGATAACTAACTTAACTGATGGCGCGCAATACTACGTCATTAAAAGTACAAATGATGTAATTAAACTTGCCACATCTTCATCTAATGCAAGTGCTGGAACTGCAATAAATATTACAGGAACATCAGGCGCTGGACATAAACTCTCAAAGGGTACTATGTTATGCAGAACAACATTCCCTGTAATCGCTAAGTCATCATCTGAAACTTTAGCTATTTCATGGGTAATTACTGTAGGATAATAAAATATGGCAACATCGTACGAAATATTCACGTCTAGATTTAAAAAGACGATCATTGATTCAGTCTATCAAGAGATCGTCTCTAAGACTGCTACGTACTATCATTGGTTTGGTAAAGAAAACTTATGGACAGACTTCTTAAGTCCATTCATCCCATCAGGTACTAGTGACACTCCTGGAGCTCCATCTTATAATTTTAGATATGAGTTACATGTTAGACGCGACATATTAACTGCTAAAAAGATTAAACCAGCCGATGTATCCTATGTTATAAGACGAATAGATTGGGAACCTGACACCGTGTATGACATGTATGATGATGCGCTTGAATCATCAACTGGTATAGGTTATGGTCCAGCACCATCTGGTGCTACTAAATTAGAAGACGCTAACTTCTATGTATTAACATCTCAATATAATGTGTATAAGTGTATATGGAATAATAGCGCTGCAGTATCTACAGTTATGCCGACAGGTACTACACATCAGATCTTTACTACAGCTGATGGATATAGATGGAAGTTTATGTATTCTCTTCCTATATCATTAAGAAATAAATTCTTATCTACGGCTTATATGCCAGTGACTACAGCTCTTAAAGCTCCATATTATTCTGGCGGATCTATTACATCCATCAATATTGATGCTGGAGGTATAGGTTATAATGCAGCAACTACTACAGCTACTATCAGTAGCTCAACGGGTTATAAAGAAGAAAATCCTTATATCATTAACTCTATAACTATAACTGATGCAGGTGATTCATATTCTACGACTCCTACTATTACTATAGATGAACCATACTTTGCTAATGCTTGGGCATCTAGTGCAAGTATTATAGTTGGATCTTATATCAAACATTTTAACTCAGCTACCCAACATACTAATTATTATTATATTCTTTCTGGTACATTATTAGGCACTTCTGGTCCAACACATACTACGGGTACTGTGACTAATGGAAGCGCACAATTAAAATATGTAGGCACAAGAGCTAAAGCTTCTTGTGTATTAACTGGTACAGCAATATCTACTGTAACGTTAGATTATGCAGGTTTTGGGTACACTACTGGCACTCCTTCAGTGACTACATCTGCTGGAATAACTAAAGATAATGATTATGCTACAACTAATGCCTTTAGTACCGGTCAAATTATAAAATCAGGATTAAGATACTATACAGTTACTACAGGAGGTACAACCGGAACTACAGCTCCAACTCATACTTCTGGCGCAGTTGCAAATGGTACAGCACTATTAACATACTTAGGTAGAGATGCAAATCTATCTGCAGTTACAACAAAGACAGAAGCTGAGATAACATTAGAAATTAGTCCAGGCACTGATGCGGTATTTAGAGTAGATGTGACATCAGCTGGAACTAAATACAATGAAGTTCCTACAATAACATTTACAGATCCAGCAACTCCAGGCGGTATTACTGCAACTGGTACAGTTGTAATTGCTTCTGGTGCAGTATCATATGTCACTATAAATGATCCAGGTAATGGATACCTTACAACACCTACATGTACGATAACAGCTCCAAAGATTACATTTAATGGTGCTACTGCGGTCGATGATACTGCAGAAACTATTACATATAATACCCATAAATTTGTTACAGGCGACTCTGTAACTTATCAAAATGGCGGAGGAACATCTATCACAGGTTTAACTTCAGGTAACACCACAGCAGGTTCATTTGTAACTTCTGGAAGATATATCATTCGAACTTTAACTGGTACTACGAATGCCCAGTGGAATACCGCTGCTGGTACAAGTGGAGTGACTTATGCAGTAGGTGATATATTCACTGCAGCTGCAGCTGGCGCTGGTACAGGTACCGCTCAAAGAGTTTACTATATTATTCGTACAGATGCAAATACATTCAAGCTTGCTACCACATCAGCTAATGCGTCAGCAGGTACAGCTATCAATTTAACAGACGGTGTGGGTGCTGCACATACATTAACACTTACAAATGGTGCCGCATTAGGTACTGTATACTTAGGTACCGGTGGAGAAGTAGTTGGTTATACTATAACAAATGCTGGTATAGGTTACACCACAGCAGACATCACTGTAACTGATAGCTCTGGATCTGGCTCTGGTGCTGCATTATCAGTAGACTTTGATATTGGTAACGTTAATACTTTACAATCAAACGTAGAGTTGTTAGCAGTACCTGGATCTATAGAAGCTGTCGTAGTTGAAGACGGAGGTGCTGGATATGGTGCCGCTACAGTAGAAATTTTAGGAGACGGTCAAGGTGCAACAGCTACAGCTACAGTTACCGGTGGTAAAGTAACAGCGGTCAATATTGTGAATCCAGGTTCTGGATATACATGGACAGACATAGTTGTCACTGGAGGTGTTGGCACAGGCTCACTAGTAAGAGCTATCATGTCACCATTGGGTGGTCATGGATTTAATGCAGTTGAGGAACTATTTGCAAGATCACTACAGTTTTATACTGCAATTTCTAGAGACTTAAATCAAGGTATAGAAATCACCAACGATTATCGTAAAGCTGGTCTCATTAGAAACCTTAAGAAGTTTGGTACTAATCAAAGATTTACTGATGAGATAGGTTCTGGATGCGTATTAATTACTGGCCAATTTGATAAATTAAAACTATATCAAGATATGCTATTACTTAAAAAAGAAACTTCAGGTGTAAACTATAAAAAGTATCGTATAGTTGACTTTAATGATACTCAGATCTTATTATCAGTATTCAATAACTTTAGCATTAATGTAGGTGATATTATTGTAACTGATCCTACAAATGGTGGCCTTATTTCTAGCCCAGAACTGCCAGTATCTACTATCACTGTAGAGAGTGTTTCAGAAAGAACCATTGACCAATTCTCTGGCGACTTTATGTTCTTTAGTGTTAGAGAACCTTATGCCCCGGCAGATGATCAAATTATTACCATAAGAACCACTTTAACCTTATAAATATATAAAACATTGAAAGAGTAACCAGATATGTCACTTAATACTAATATCAACCCATACTATGATGACTTTGATGAGACCAAAAACTATCATCGAATTCTTTTTAGACCTGGATATGCTGTCCAAGCAAGGGAATTAACTCAACTCCAAACACAAATCCAAGACCAAATTAATAAGTTTGGTAAACACATATTTGTTAATGGATCTGTAGTATTAGGTGGAGGTCGATCATTTGAAAGGGATATCCTTTCTATTAAGTTAGACTCATCATTTTCTGGTGCTTCTGTAGACCCTACTAAATTTTTAAATACTGTTATAACTGGTGGAACATCAGGAGCAAAAGCTATAGTTAAATTAGCTATAGCAGCTACTGGTACAGATGCAATTACTTTATTAGTTAAAGTTATATCAGGTGGTCCATTCACTGCTTCAGAAACTATTACTACTAATTCAACAGTAGCTTATTCAGCAAAAGTTCAAACGACAGATCCATTCAATGATGCTATCATATTCTCTGTAGATGATGGTGTATACTTCATTGATGGTAAGTTTGTATACGTTGAAGCTCAGAAAATTGCAGTAGACAAATACACTAACACATCATCTAAAAATATTGGCTTCTTAGTAACTGAGAGCGAAGTAGATTCAGATGCTGATAGTACTCTATTAGACGGTGCGCAAGGTACTCCAAACTATGCGGCTCCTGGAGCTAATAGGTACGGTATCACATTAACGTTAACAGCAAAAGGTTTAGCTACCGCATTAGATAATTTCGTTGAGATTGCTAGAGTTGTCGATGGCGATCTTGTACTTAATAAAGATAAGACTATCTATTCAGAGATTGGTAAAGAACTTGCTCGTAGAACTTTCGATGAATCAGGTGACTACACAGTTAAAAAATGGCCTATACAAATCTTAGATCACCAAGTTTCAGGAGCTACCGGTCCAGATGCAACTAAATTTAGCGTAGCATTAGATCCAGGTAAAGGTTATGTTAAAGGTTATGAGTATGAAACTATCAATCAGGAGTTCTTAACATTAGATAGAGCTAGAGATACTGCTACCGCTACTGGTGTTAACGTTAGTCTTAACTACGGTAATTACTTACATGTTACTAGTGTATTTGGCGTATTCACCACAAATGCTGCATCTAGTCCATACACAAGTATTGAATTACATAGCACATCTAGAACTTCAACCGTAACAGGCTCAATCACCACTACAACATTAACAGTAACAGCTGTGACTTCTGGAATACTTAGTGTTGGCACTGTACTCTCTGGCACTGGTGTTACTGCTGGAACTTACATCACAGCATTAGGTACAGGTACAGGTGGAGTTGGTACATATACGGTATCTCCTTCTCATGCTTCACCTACTGGTAGTATTACAATTACTGGAGCTGCCGGAGCTAATTCAAAAATTGGTACAGCTAGAGTTAGATTCATGAGATGGAACTCTGGTACTGGTGCTAAGATAGATGATGTATATAGAATGTATCTATTTAATATTACTATGGATTCCGGAAAATTCTTTAAAGATGTAGAATCGCTTATCTATAATTCTGGATCTGGTTCATACATTACTGCTGGTGCAAGTGTAGATTTACTAAGTAAAGTCGGTGGATCTGCAACCGCAGATGTATTCTTATCAGGTCAAGACTCTCCTGGTTTAGTATTCCCACTTTCTAATCAATATATCGATTCTATAAGTTCTGTAGAATATAGGATTCAAAGAACATTACCATTAACATTTACTGCTGGAGTTGCTTATTCCACATTAAGTGCCAATGAACAATGGGTAGGTGCAGCTACAGTAAGTTCCGATGATAAGAATACTCATTATCATATAGTATTCAATACTGTATCAGCTGCAGGCACTACAGGAATGTCTGCAGGTTCTATCTTAGATATGACATCTGGAACAAGATCAATTACTATTAGTGGTACTGCTAATGTAAACCATCAAATTACTGTTGACTTGAAAGACGCAGCATTTGCAGGTACTGCTACACTTATAGCAAGTATTGATTTAAGTACACAATCTTCTTCTACTAGAACTAAAACATTATCTGGATATTCTATTAAGATCTTAGGTACTGGATCTGCAGGTGGTTTAAATGTAACCGCAGGCGGCAAAGATTCATTAGCTATATCAGATATCTATGATGTTTCTGCAATATACAATACTGGTACAACAAATCCAACTGCAGTTACAATCAACTCAACTACTGGTGCTTTAACATGGGGTGCAGTAGCACGTACAGACGTTACCGCAAATTATAGTATCGATGATGGTCAACGCGCAGAGTTTTACGATCATGGTAATATCGTACTTACCGGCACAGCGCCAACAGCAACACATTATCTATTAGTCGTATATAGAAACTTCTCACATACTGGTTCTGGATTCTTATCAAGAGATTCTTATGCTATTGATTATGAAGACATCCCAACATTTACTGACCCATCAACTGGATCTGTAACTGAATTAAGAGATGCTATTGACTTTAGGCCAAGACGAGATAATGGTGCTACTACACTGTCAAATGGTCAAGTTCCTGATCCCGTTGCGACTATGGAAGCAACATATGATTATTACTTAGGTAGATTTGATAAGATCATAGCTACATCAGATAAACAATTTGTTGTTAAAGAGGGAGTTCCTGCAGTATACCCATTAGTCCCAGCAGATGAGACAAATGGTATGACACTGTACATCTTAGCTATACCTCCATATACTGCTGATATTAAAGACGTTCAAATCAAATACATTGATAATAAACGTTATACTATGAGAGACATCGGCCGTTTAGAAAAACGTATCACTAATCTCGAGTACTATACACAGCTTTCTTTATTAGAAAAACAAGCTAAAGACACTTCAATCCCAGATTCTACTAATCAAGAGAAGTTTAAAAACGGTTTTGCTGTAGACCCATTTACATCACAAGACATATTCTATAATTCTGCTGCAGCATGGTCCGAAAGACGCTGGGGATGGTGGAATTCTTGGTTTAATGGATCAAGTACATGGTCATTAGGCGCAACTAATTATAATGAAAACTCATTAGCTCAAGCAGCTAACGTAGACTTCAACGCAGCTATCGATCCAATCAATCAAGAATTAAGAGCACCATTTACTGTAACATTTAATGGATTTGAAGCTGATACTTTAACAACTACTGAAAAGAACGGAGACTTGGTAACATTAGAATACACTGAGTCAACTGCTATTAGTCAACTAGTTGCTACAACTTATATTAATATCAATCCATTTAATGTAATTAGATTCAATGGCTCTATAGTATTAGAACCTGCATTTGATCAGTGGGTAGATACACAATATTTACCAGCTGTTAATAAGATAGTTGATGTTCAAGTACCAGATGCTGCTGATGCTGTAATTCAAAATATTAGTGGTAGCGGTAACAGAGTATCTATTACTAGTTCAACCACGACTATTCAATCGAACATTATTAGCCAAAATACTTCTTCATTAGGAACTAATGTGGTTGATGTTCAATACATCCCATTCATTAGAGCTAATACTATCAGAGGTACAGCTAAAACATTTAAACCTAATGCAAGATTATACCCATTTGTTGAGAATACTAGTGTTACTGCATATTGCCGTCCATTGACATTGATAGAAGTGCAAAATCATATTGGCACTTTATTTGATCCTACACAAGGTGTGTATGAATCTTTATCAATCAGATCTACTAGCTCTACTGGCACGCAAACTGGTACAGCTAAGACCGCTATCTATACTCAACCATTAACTACAGATAGTACTAAAAGATATCTAACGGTGTTTGATGAGACAGGTACTATATCAGTTGGACAATATGTTGTGTCATTAAATCCGGATAGTAGCGTTAAAGGTTATGCAATTATTACAGCTAAGACTACATATGCTTTAGGTAATGCATTAATACCTGATGAATATGGTAATATTGGATTTGAATTCCAATTGCCAGCTAACACATTTAAGACTGGTGAAAGAACATTCAGATTGATTGATAATACATCTAATGATACTGAAGCACAAGAATCTATAGGCGAAGCTAAATATACTGCACTCGGTACGTTACAAACTAAACAAGAAACTCTATTAACTACACGTGCTGTACAAAATCAGCGCGTAACAGTACAAACTGGTAGTAGATATTGGCACGACCCATTGGCAGAATCATTCTTAGTTGATGATCTTGCATACCCACAAGGTATGTACGTATCATCAGTAGATATCTGGTTCAGAACTAAATCTTCTAATGTACCAGTTACTTTAGAGATTAGACGTACTTCTAACGGATATCCAGAATCTACTAGATCAATACCATTTGCAGAAACTATATTACAACCAGAACAGGTAAGTGTTTCAACTAATGGTACTACAGCTACTACGTTTAATTTTGCAAATCCAATTCACTTAAGTCCTGGTGAATATGCTTTAGTATTAACATCAAACTCACAAGACTATCAAGTATTCATCTGTGAAGTTGGTCAAACTGAATTAAATGGTACACAAAAAGTTAATAAACAGCCATACATTGGTTCATTGTTTAAATCTCAAAATGCATCTACATGGGAAGCAAACCAAAACCAAGACTTGAAGTTCTTAATTAGAAGAGCATCTTTTGTAACTTCAGGCACTGCAGAGTTTAATATCATTGATCCAGGTTCAGTAGCTAGTTATCAAACACTATTTGTTAAGACTTCTAATATATTGCCAACAGGTACTAATATTAATTGGGCAGCCAAAGCGTGGTATGGATCAAGTTCATTTGATACAAACTGGATCCCTATTAACATTAATCAAGATCTTAACTATGGTGAACTTAGACAAATTGCTGCAGCTGCAAGTACTGGCACAGGAGTTCCTAGTTTAAGATTACAAGCTACACTAACTACAGATAATACTGCTATATCTCCAGCAATTGATGTATCAGCTATGGCAGCAATAACTGCTTTAAATAATATTAATAATGATATCACTAATGAAGCTGGTTCAAAATCTGGAGGAAACGCTACTGCTAAGTATATCAGTAAACCAATTAGTTTAGCTGACGGGTTTGATGCTTCTAACATGTGTGTCACTGTAGATATTAATATGCCGTCAGGAACTAATGTTTATGTGTACTATAAGACATTGCCTACAGAGAAACAAACTCCTATCGATGATGAGAGCTGGGTAATCATGACTCAAGAAAAAGCTGTGACTGCATCAACATCATCTTTTGACTTTAAAGAATATAGGTTCTTCCCATCAGGTGCATTTAATGCTTATGGTGTCCCGCAAGATGGTCCTATTACTACTAGATTTAATGCATTCCAAATTAAGATAGTCATGACATCTTCTAGTCAAGCAGCTACACCTAGATTGCGTGATCTTAGAATTATAGCTTTGGATAGCTAATATGAAGATCAAAGTAGAAAATGAATCTTTAGTTAGAGATACTAATACTAATGCTATATTAGAAGTAGATACTACTAAGCTAAATAAATATAGAGCTATTAGACAGAGTATTAAAGATAAAGAACAGAAGATGGATTATTTAGCTGAAAGAATAAACAAATTAGAATCAATCATAGAACGGATGAATAATGGCGACAATATTACTTAGAACAGGTGCAACTGGTGCAACGGGAGTTAAAAATACTCCTCTTACCAATGCAGAAATAGATACTAATTTTAGTAATCTTAATACTGATATAGGAACTAGATTATTATCTAGTGATTATACGGCATCAGATGTATTGACTAAGATTAAGACTGTAGACGGTACAGGTTCTGGCTTAGACGCAGATCTATTAGATGGTCTCAATGCTGTGTCTGGTGCTACTGGTGCTAGCATAGTATCTCGAGATGCTTCTGGTAATTTTGCAGCAGGTACAATCACGGCAACATTAACTGGAAACGTAACAGGTAATACTAATGGTGTACATACCGGTGCTGTTACAGGTAACGTAACTGGCAATACTAATGGTGTACATACTGGTGCTGTTACCGGTGATGTCACAGGCAACGTAACAGGTAATCTAACTGGTAATAGTACTGGAAATCATAATGGTGCTGTAGGTAATGCTACTCCAAGTACAGGAGCATTTACTACACTAAGTTCATCTGGAACATTATCAGCGGGTGGTGCAGTAACTTTAGGCGGCACAGTGAGTGTAAATGGTTCCAATGGTACTTCTGGCCAATACTTAAAATCTAGAGGTTCTAGTTCAAACCCAATTTGGGATACTGTGTCAGTTAGTTTGATCTCTCAAGTTACAGATACATTAGCGGTTGAAAATGGCGGCACAGGTTTAACTGCTCCAGGAACCAGTGGAAATGTATTATTATCTAATGGTACATCGTGGGATAGTCAACCTATTAATATTACTGTAACTGAATTAAATAATGATTCCACCGGATCATTCCCAACGGATGAGCAAATAGGAACAGCTCCAATATTTGCTGCTCGAGCATGGGCCCATTTTGATGGTACAAAAGATACTTCTAATGCTACATCTACATCAAATACAAATAGATTAATTAAAGCTAGTGGTAATGTTACATCTATATTAAGAAATTCTATTGGTAATTATACATTAACATTTAGAACTGCTTTACCTAGTGCTAACTACGCGGCAATTGCTACAGGTTTTTTAAGTTCTGGCAATGCAGCTATCATTACTACAGATGCATATACTACTTCTACAGTAACAATAAATTGTGTAGATTCTAGCAATGCTGAAGCAGATTTTTCACATGTAAATATTGTAATATTTGGATAAGGATTTTAAATGGCAAGCTTAACACTACGAAGCATTAAGGGATCACCTCTAACACTAGCTGAGGTAGATGCAAACTTTACTGCTTTAAATACTGAACTTGGTACAAAGCTAACTGCTACTTCATATAATGCAGCAGATATACTTTCAAAACTATTAACTGTTGACGGAGCTAATTCTGGTTTAGATGCAGACTTAGTGGATGGTTTAAATCCAACTGCAATAAATACTGGTAATAGTTTGGTTTCTAGAAATGCTTCAGGCAACTTTGCAGCAGGAACAATAACAGCAGCACTGACTGGTGATGTTACAGGTAACGTAACTGGTAATGTAATAGGAAACTTAACTGGAAACGTGACAGGTAATACTAGCGGTTCTGCTGGTACATTAGCTAATACTAGAACGTTTACTATTACTGGTGATGGTTCATGGACGACTTCATTTAATGGATCTGCTAACGTTACTGGAGCATTGACGCTAGCAACTACTGGAGTATCTGCTGGAACTTATACTAAGATTACGGTGGATGCTAAAGGCAGAGCTACAGCTGGTACATCACTAAGTGGAACAGATGTTACTACAGCTTTAGGTTATACTCCATGGCATTCAGGTAACGATGGAACTGGATCTGGATTAGATGCAGACTTATTAGATGGTTATAATTCAGCGACTGCAGCTACTGGTAATACTATAGCATTAAGAGATGCTTTTGGAAACTTAACAGCAACAGTATTTACTGGTGTTGCAACATCTGCAAGATATGCAGACTTAGCAGAAAAATATACTACAGATAAAGAATATCCTGTTGGCACTGTTGTTGTTATCTCTGATAAAGAAGATTCTGAATGTACAGCATCAGATTATATAGGACAGCACTCTATAGGAGTTATATCAGAGAATCCAGCATTCTTAATGAATTCAGAATCATCTGGTCAAGCAGTTGCTATCAAAGGAAGAGTACCTGTTAGAGTAGTTGGCCCTATTAGAAAGGGAGAAACTGTCTGTGCAGCTACAAACGGTCAAGCTACATTAGGACAAGTTAATGCAATCGCAATTGCATTAAAGACAGATTTAACTATAGAAGAAAAATTAGTGGAGTGCTTTATATTATAACACTTAATGAAGTTGTTGAATTTATTCACAACCCTTTGGCATATAAACAAAATTTAGTTTCAATAATAAATGACAGGGGGATGCAAATCCCCCTTAATCATTCTAGTGAACTATATGATGATAAGCCTAAGACTATTAAGGTCGAAGGGATGGAACGCTATTCTAAAGTAATTTTAGATAAGTGTCGTGAGTTGGCTAATGAATATGATCATCATGGTCCTGTCACGTGTCACGCATTCATTGCTCAAGAAAACTCTCCATCATTTGATACTCATACTGATCCAGATGACGTCATCATAGTCTGTTGTGAAGGTAAAAAAACCATGATGGTGGATAGCACATATATAGTATTAGAGGCAGGAGAATACGTTCATATTCCAGCTAATACACCGCATCAAGCACTAAATGAACATGCAGCATTAACATTAAGCTTTGGTTTAGAAAACTATTTGAAGGATAAATCTCGTAATGAATTGGATGTTTTACCTAAAGACGACTGAGACATGTAACTTAAACTGTCGCCATTGTTTTACTAATGGTATAAATGGCGCAAAGATATATTGGGATCATAATAAAGTAATAGATTGGTTGCATAGATTCTCAGAACAAGCAACAGATACTGATACAGCTCATTGTGAGTTTCATGGTGGTGAACCATTCTTAGTTCCTGTATCACAGATGCGCGAGGTATGGGACAAGTGTAAGACATCATTTACTAACATGACGTGGGGTGCAACCACTAACTTAGTGTTTAAGTTGTACCAAGAACATATAGACCTAATAAAAGGACCATTTGAAGGACGCATCGGCACTTCATGGGATCCAAAGATAAGGTTTGATAATAAGAAACAAGTAGATCTTTGGAGAAGTAATGTAAAGACGTTACTATCTGAAGGCATAACAATACGATTGTTTATAAGTGTCACAAAAGATACTATAGCTATAGATCCAATAGTCTTGTTAAGATGGATAAGAAGATTAGGAGTTCAAGAGGTATCATTTGAACGATTAACTAATAATGGAAACGCAAAGAAATTTCCTGAGATATTTCCGTCTAACCTAGAACAGGATGCATGGTTCTTAAAGATGCATGAGCAGTCTGTACAATATGGAACAAGAGACTGGTTTGATAATGACTTCTTAGAAGTAGTATACTCTAAGTTTGAGACTGGATTTAATAAAGGTGGTACATTCTGTAGAGACTGTGAAGAGAAGATATTCACATTAAATGCTGATGGAACCATATCTGGATGCCCAAATTCGGCACCAGAATTTCAGTTTGGACATATAGAAGATCCTATAAAAGATCTTATAAATAGTCCAATAAGGCTTGAAAACATAGCTTGTGAGGCATCAAGGAACGAGATATGTTATTCGTGCGATGTGTTTCAACATTGTGGTGGAGACTGCCATCAATTAGCCTGGGAAGGTGATATATGTGGCGCACCTAAGAGTTTAATGAGAGAACTTGCAAAGAATCATAGAAAAGTATTCTCTATAATGCAAGTATAAATAGTATAAAGGAAAAATAGATGGCAACTTTAAATAATCCAATTAATCCGCAAAACATAGTCGATAGATTTGCGGACTATGTAGTGGCTACGGCAAACTCTGGTATTGCATGGGGCACTAATGCGTATCCATTTGCAGAATGGACTTATGGTGCTGAATTCGGGGGTACTACTGCTGGGAAAGCTATCGGTATAACCGGATCAAATGTTGATGCCGTAGGAAATGTCATCAATGCCGCAAACATTTATAATACACTGTTGTCTGAGACAGCTACTTATACTAATATCAGAAACTTAAGAGCTTTATTATTTGTGGATGGTGGTGGAGGTGATACTGGATCTAGACCAACTCCTGGATATGTATACGATGTTACAGCTGCCGCATATTTTAATACAGCATATCGGCAATCTATAGGAGCGGGTGCATCAGACGTTGTGTCGGGAAGTACTGCTACCGCGGCGGGTTTAGAAACATTTTTTGATAATTTAAGAACATCATATAATTCAGCTAGAGGAAATACAGTAACACTACAAGTAAATGTATGTCATGCTTCGTGTCATAATAGTTGTCACAATTCGCGAGGAAGAAGATAATGAATATTGTTGAAACTACTGCTCCAATATCAATTGAATATTTAAAAAAATATTTTATTGATAAAAATACTTTATATATTATTGACTATAAACAAAGTCAATTAAAAAGTAATAAACTAATGACGTATTTAAGTAACTTAGAAATTCCATGTGATATTAAGTTGAATGAATTAGATACTGTTGAGTTATATGAATTAGTTAAATCATATATGGAAACTACTATGATTGTCAACTTAAAATCTTTAGAATTATTTGTAATACACTTAATATTAGAAACAAAGGGTCTATTAAAAGAAGAGTGTCATAAAGACTTTATTGAAGCTAACAAAGAACTTATTGATAGTTGGATTAGTAAATTAGATAGTTTAACTTTATATAATATGTTTTCTGTAGATAATGATGAATTTAAATCATTTGTTAAACAATTTCCAGAAGATGATACTGATAGTGTACATGGCATTAATTTTGTTAGTTTATTAAAAAATAAAGAGTTCTATGACATCTATATTAAGATCGATCAAAATAAATTAAAATTTTATAGTAAATATTTTCAAGAATATATGTTTAGAGGCAAAAATATGTATTCATACTGGGCAAATGAAAATAATTCGTTATTTTTATTAACATATGGTATTTCATCAGGAGTAATCAATACCGAACAATATATTTCCTCTAAGAAACAAGATATCCAGGAGTTGTCAAATGCTACATCTGTTTAAAAAAGTATATTTAGATTTTGATGACAAAATCAATATGAGCTATGATAGAATCATATGCTCTAAAATTTATGGAAATAATACGGATTCTATAGAATTAGCTAAAGTATTCTATGGAAAAAGGATTGCAAGTGCCGACAGTATAGACAACTTAATAGGTAGAAATAAATCATATAATACATTTTTAGATATGTTATTACAATTAGATGATTTTTCAGATAATGATACTGGGCCAATATATATCTATTGCGATAAAGAATCATATTATACTTTAGCTATTAAATGGCTTAAAGTAATACTACCATTTGCTGATGATGTTTCGGCATGGAAATTTTTTAAATCGCACATATTCAAACAGCAAAATTTTGCAAATTCAAGACTATCTTCTACATTTAGATTTACTAGAGATAATCATACTTGGTTGATGGAAGAAGCTAGATTTTATAGTATTTGGCGAGATCAAACATTATCTGTAGAAGAGCGCGAAACTTTTATTCCATTTTTACAAAAGAATAAATCTAAAATAAGTGTTGAATTTTTATTAGCAGGATATCTGTATGATGGAAGGAACGGTGGAGCTTTAGCAGAAAGTATAACTCCATTAGTTAGAAAGGACTTAGAAAAATACTTAAATGAACATAAAGAACTAATATTGGTACATCTTCAGCGAACAAAATTGCAAGAGATGTTAGGTGTAGTTAATGGTCCTTATACATTTGATAATTTTTATGACATGCCTAATGATTCGTCTCCATTAGTTAACGTACTATTTAAACAAGATATTTGGGGTGATATTAATGTATTCATTAGACGCCCTTCTTCAAATGGATCTATTAATTTATCTGCAATTACCGATGAAGATATAGAAAATCTTAAAAAGTGTAGTGAAGCGGCCACAGTAGCTATATTTGATGTAGAAGGTGGATTTAAAACTACATATAATTGTATTCATGCTGAGTGCGATAAATTTGATTTTATTAAAATGTTTAGAACTAAAGATACATTAGATGTAGATGATCTTAATAAAATTATTGATTATGAATTATATCATCAAAAACATTCTGCTGGAGCATTTTATGCAATTAACTTAGGAACGGTTAATACATATTTTGTAGATTTCTTATTAAATAGTAAAGAAAATACTGGCGCTCTTAGACCTTATATTTTTGAAATGCCTAACGAGACTTAAACATGTCGATATATGATGTTATTGAATCGAAAGTTATTGATTATAGTGAAATCGTAGTAGTTTTATTTGAAGACTGTAACTTAGTCTGCTCCTTCTGTCCGCAAAATCATTCATCTCAGGTTGGAGTATCTAAACATGAGATACTATCTAAGATCCCAGCTATAGTAAATTGGGTTAATACAAACACCCGTTCTAAAAACTTTAAACTCCATATCATGGGTGGAGAAGTATTCCAAGACAAGTTAGTAGATAGAGGGTTTCTTGATATCTATCAAGAGTTCATGGATAAGCTAAGAGCCGAAATAACACCAGATAAAGACATAGTATTTAACTATATCACCAACCTTGTATTTGATAATCCAAATCCAATCATTGAATTCTTAAATAAGAACACCTTAACTATTTCTACATCTTATGATAGTAAAGGTAGATTTAATACTACACAATTAGATACATTTAAAAAGAACGTTGAAGTATTTAAAGACTTAATATCAATGGTATCTGTAGTCACTACACGACAAAATATCTTGGCAGTAATTAAAGGCGATTCATATTTTGATTATCTATATCAAAACTTTAATTGTGATTGGGATTCATTCATACCTGCAGTTGACGAAGCAAAAGAGATGATGCCAAAAGAGTCAGAGCTGCTGGCATTATATAAATTATTGGTTGATAAATACCCAAAGTGTTATAATATTCAGTACTTTACATCCGATAAAGCTGAGAATAAAATGTCATGTACACGAGGAAATAGTTTTACAGTATTACATGACGGCACTATACCCACCGGTTGTTCAGGAGAACTATTCTTAAAAGGTAATAAGACTGAAGATTTAAAATCTGGTGAAATTGTTATTAACTTCTTAAACACATATAATTGTTTTACATGCGAATACTATAAAAAGTGTCCATTCACATGTTTTATTAAGAACGATTATAAACATATCGAAAGAGATGTTGAAGACTGTGTTTTTAAATTGACCTTTAAATATGTTGACGAAAAAAATAAAAGTAGCATTCATTAATCCTCCTCATGCTGACTGGTGCTTGGCTAATTTCTCAAGCTTCATGATGTTTAAGAGTCATTATATGCGTTATGGCAAATATAATGAACAAGTCGAATGGTTAATTCCTGTATACAAGTACAATCAATATGCTAGCGTAGAAGACATATATGAAGATGTTAAAGATGCTGATATTATATTGTTTAGTTGTTATGTATGGAACTATGATGTGTGTGATCAAATCGCTGAATTGACTAAACAGAAAAATCCTAAAACTATATGCGTATTAGGAGGTCCACATGTTGGGACAAATGAACCTGAATTCTTAAAGTCAAGATCATATTATGATTTTACATTAAAACCTACTAAACCTGGAGAAAATTTTGTAGCTGAATTATTAGATTCTTACATTGATAATCAAGGCATCCCCAACATTAATGATTTATCATGGGAATTAAGATCATCAAAAACATGCCCGCAATTTATGCCAGACTATTCCATTTATGAGGATCATGAAGATCTGATGGTTATGATGCGCGAATATGCTAAAGATCAGCATTTAGAACCATTTATGATAATCGAGACTACTCGTGGTTGTCCATATCAATGCGCATTTTGTGAGTGGGGTGGGGGTATTGGTGGCAAGGTTTATAAAAAACCAATGGAAATAGTTAAGAAGGACATACTGGCGCTTAAGCGCACAGGATATAGAGATGTTTATTTAACTGATGCTAATTTTGGGGCATTTTACGATAGAGATCTAGAAATATTTCAATTTGCTTGGGATAATGGTATAAATTTAACTGACATATCTACTATGAAAGCTAAAGATTTAAAACGTAGAAAAGATTTAGTTGATGCGTGGTTTAGTGTTGTTGGAGCTGGCCCAGAAACACACAGTGAAGTAACAACACGTAAAGAAGCTGGTCATATTTTAGCAGCTGGTGCAGTAGAGATGGCAGAATTATCTGATGCACCATCATATATCTCTATAGTTCCTACAGTATCATTTCAAAGTATATCTGATGAGGCAATGAAGATTGCTAAACGGGTTGATTTATCATTAGAAGATAAGATAGAACTATCTAGACACATACATAATAAATGCCATCAAGAAGGTTATCCAGTTCCAGCTATAGAATTAATTCTTGGGATGCCTGGATCAAATAAAGATCACTTCTATGGAGAGTTAGAATTATTATGGAATTTTAAATCATGGACAAGTTTTAGACATGATTATATGTTTTTACCTGATAGCGATCTAACTAAACCTGAGTATTTAAAAAAATATGACATTAAACTGGTAGAAGTGTATACTGATTTAATAGATGAAGAAGGTGTTGATAATAAAAATAGTTTTTATAGAAATAAAAGAAATTATTTTAAAACTATATCATCATGCTATTCTTTTACATTAGAAGATATGGCAGAAATGTGGATAATGAATATCGCTGGAAATTATCTATTAAAACACATGTATGAAAAATTTGAATCAGATATAACTGCGGCAGAATTTGGTAAATTATCATTTAAAGCTATGAAAAATATTGATTCATTTAATATTATTTGGGAAGAGATTATAGATATATTAAATCCTAATACTCCACCTAGGAATAGTAAAAGATTACATGGAAGACTTCGTAATTTAGTTATACATGACTTTATAGAAGAAAATAAAATATTAATTTATAATGATATTTTTATTACATTAAACACATGATTAATCAATTTAATACAAAAGGATTTGTAAAATTATCTGAACCAAATGGTCTAGATCTTATAGATATTAATAGATTTCGTCTACCAAACACAGAAGAAAGATTAAGAGATAATACCAAAGATGATGTGGATCCAGAATTAACTCAAAGATTGGAGTTATTTGCACACTATTTAAAAAATAAATACATTGATCCATTTTGGCCTACTAGTAAATATAATAAATTTATAGCTTTTGAAGGTGTAGATAAAGATAATCAAGGATGGCATACAGATATGATTGAAAAGTATGACATGTTTTTCTTATATTATTTTGATGATACTCATGAGTCTACTGGTGGATCTGTAGAATTTAAATGGAAAATTAAAGATAAAGAAGATATGATTAGAATACAACCAAAAGCTGGTGATTTAATTCTGGTAAATAATAGTAAAGGATTTTGGCATCGTGCTAATCCAACAACCATTCAACGGAGAGTCGTTAGTTTTGACTTTAATATATGAGTGAACTAGAACAATTGGTAGATCGTAAAAATAAAATTAACGCTGAGAGAGATCTGTGTTGTGAATTGGGTAATGCTTGGTTGACACGATTACATGATAATGAAGATGATTCTATTAAATACGATCTATACACTAGATTAATTACAGACTTAGAAGAATATAGCCAAATAGTTAAATCTGAGGTAGTTGATATTAATAAAAGAATTTGTCAGATACTTAATGTAGAATCAATAGAAGACACTGAATATGCTCATATATGTCAATCTAAATATGGATTAGAGAAGCCAAATGATTAATGATTTATTAACAAAAGGATTTAAAGTATTAGATGGTAAAAAATATTCTAGTCAATTAGATGTATCTAATATTGAATGGGAATATGAAGGTGGTATTAATAATGATTATCATCCAGCAAGTGATAAAGAATTCATATCAGTGGTTTTAAAAACCATTCATACTCAAATTGAATTAGATTTTATTGCTCCACATTTTGATTCATATAAACTAGAAAGAGCTAGAATTTGGGAAGGAGTATGTTTGGATGCACAACAATGGCATCATCATTTTTATACACATCCTAGATTATTTTTCTTATTATATTGGAGTGACACAAAATCTGCTGGAGATGGATCTATATGGTTTTCCGATGCTTCTCGTACAAAAGAATATAGATTATGGCCAACTCCTGGAACATTAATAGTTGCTAATAATAGTAATAAATTTTTACATAAAGTAGAAAAAACAAATTCAAAACGAATCATAGCTGAATTTTATTTTGATTTAGATTTATCAACGTATCACGCTAAATTATGAAAGTATGTAATGGATCTAATAATCAAACCAACAGAAAAGTGTAACTTTAAATGCACATTTTGTTCGAGCACACATATCACTGAAGATAAGACTGCAGAGTTAGATCATCAGCATATCTTTGACTTCTTAAAGAGGTTCCCAGAAACAAATACTATCATAGTCAACGGCGGAGATCCATTGATGATGGAGCCGGACTATTACTGGAAGATCATAGAACACTTAGATGAGATAGGTTCTCATGCTAGTATATCATTCACTACAAACTTATGGCCATTCTATAAGAACCCAAATAAGTGGAAAGAACTATTTAATCATCCAAGACTCGGCATAACTACATCTTTCCAATATGGTGGCGGTAGACTTAAGGGAGACTTGACAGAGTTTAGCGAAGAAGACTTTTGGAAGTGTTCAGATGCCATGTTAGAACACTGCGGATATAGACCAGACTTCATAGCAGTCATCACTGAAGAGAACGAACACGATGCGATAAAAAACGTTGAGTTAGCTAAGAAGATGGGTGTAGAGTGTAAGCTTAACTATGCATTCTCATCGGGGCCACCGGTCAAGTTCAAGAATATAATCATGGGTCAAGAAGGTAAGCCATACCTATTAGCAGACATATATGAGATATATGTTGAGATATGGAAAAGGGGTTTAACTGAGTGGGAATATAATACCAAACAAATGGTTAAACGTTTGCGAGGTGAAGGTACTACATGTCCTCAAAATAGAGACTGCGATGATGGTATTAGAACTCTTCAACCTTCTGGTGATTACTATTCATGTGGTGCATTTGGTGATGACCAACAACATCCAATAGACTTTAAAAAAGAAATGACTGGTGAAAAGATATATCCTATTAAGTTTCAGCCTGAACTACAGAGTTTAAAACAGTCATGTTATACATGTCCTATGTTTCAAATATGTAATGGGTGCAAGAAGACTATCAAAGATCTTAAGAGCTATAACTTAGTTGAAGAACACTGTTACAAGATGAAACAACTTGCACCTGATATAATCAAAGCTAATGGATTAGAATTAGAACCTACTCCATATGAGAGGGAATATGATTATATCAATTAATCCATGGTACTACTGTAACTTTAGATGTGACTTCTGTTACCTAACTAAAGAACAGCTAGACGATAAGACTCTATTAGATTTAAGAGTATTAGAAAATAGACTTGATGAAATATTATTAGTCGAAGAGATCCATGGTATAGACTTATATGGTGGAGAGATAGGGTTATTAACCGAAGATTATGTAGAAGAGTTATGTGCCATAGTAAAATCAAGAGGTATAAATGACATAAACATAATCACTAATCTAAGTATGGTC